>Ga0172378_10000250_pt1 | contig 45978 bp, 65 predicted proteins | sample GrowelOW332metaG_FD_119755 | JGI IMG/M metagenome (GOLD analysis project Ga0172378, IMG submission 119755) | Groundwater microbial communities from an aquifer near a municipal landfill in Southern Ontario, Canada - Pumphouse #3_1 metaG | ecosystem: Environmental > Aquatic > Deep subsurface >...
TACTACCCTCATACGAGGTGCAGTTACAGCGACAACGAGAATCGAACTCGTGTTATCTTGCGTGACAAGCAAATGTGGTAACCACTACACTATGTCGCTAAATTGCTCGTCTTTCCGAGCTGTGATTATCAAAATCTTCATTGTTTAAACAATGTAGATTAGCACAGAGTGGAGTTGAACCACTCGCCATTTGTTTATAAGACAAACACTCTAACCGCTGAGTTACTGTGCTGTTGTAATATCTTAATCAATTTAACATTACTAAATTTCATTAGTTCCTTTAGCGACTTAAATACATTTATAGATAGGCTATTAACAGTTGTATATTTATAATTTTTGGAATCATAAACGAACGGATATTCATTATTTCCGTCTGTAATCGTTATAGAAACAATGATTTCTTTATTATCAATTGAAATGTAATGAGGATTAATATTTTCATATTTGCTACATTTATCTTTTAGTATTTTAAATACTTTGTCACTGTCAGATTTCTTAATCATTCAATCTATCCTTATCTTATTTGCTTGTCTTTCCAAGCTGTCAAGTCTTATCGCTTTCCCTTATCGGTTACACCTTCCAAAACAGTACAACTAACTCTGTTCAATATGAGATGGAATCGAACCATCAACCCTCGGTTTATCAGACCGTCGCTTTTACCATTAAGCTATCACACTACACTTGTCTTTCCAAGTTGCCATCGCATGAAATAATTGGCGTTATCTATACAAAAGAATATGCTATGCTAATTAGTGTAAGATGGATTCGAACCATCATAATACGTCACACAGTTAGTCACACGTACTGTTCCAACTACACTACACTTGTCTTTCCAAGTTGCCAATTATCTTTTAATTTATAATGTTATATTTCATACTGTTAGGCTTATTATTAATGATAATATCATCAAGAGTAATGCCTTGCTCTCTAATGCTGGATAAGTCAAAATCACTCATTCTATAGTAAAAGTCAAATGTCGTTTTACCATTTTTTTCATACATTTTATCTATGTGAGAAAATACAAGTTCTTCGCGTCTAAACTTATCGATGTCTTTAAACTTAATATGAGACCCATCTCGAAGGTCATTTTTATTTACAGTGTTAAAATAGCCATAATCATAATGCTCGTAATCGAGGACTAAGTTTTCAAACTTTTCAGTTGGAATAGAATATTTACCATTTTTCAATCGTTCTTCATATATTTTATAACACTCGTCTTCTGATTCTGTGTCAATAAGCTGTCTATATTCTATTGTTTTCCTACCATATTTAAAATAACCACACATTTCTTTCACTAGCATTACTTCCTATTTAAATTTGCTCGTCTTTCCAAGTTGTCAAAAATAGCAAGGGTAAATATCGAATTTACATACTTTCGACCAGCGATGCCCTACCATTGAGCGACCTTGCTACACTTGTCTTTCCAAGTTGTCATATACTTTATGGGTTACATATTACTTTCTACAAGTTAAAAAAGTAATATCAATTACAGTATGTGAAGGAATTGAACCTTCAATTAATACCAATCATACTACACAATAATAAAAGACAGAACCTATTAATCTAATACCCTCATACGAGGAGTAGTTTAACAATTAAAGGAATCGAACCTTTTTCTCACCATTTTTACTCACATAGTGTCGGTTGTACTACCATTGTACTAAATTGCTACTTACGGAAATAATTACTCATGTCGATACAGTTTGGCTGTCCGTTTTTACAGCTCTCTTGTTGAATTGCTTACTCTCTAGGACTTAATCGAATTTACCTATACCCTCTGCAATGACTCTAGTCTTATTAACTCTTTGATATTTCGATAAATCTCAAGCGTCATACTAGCAACGTAATTATTATCTCAAATCTCTGTGATAGCTGGACTCGAACCAGCAACATTTTGATTAACGGTCTTTTAGTTTTCTCAAATTAGCATGTATTTCTCTATGGCAATTGGCAATTCTTTTTTTTTGTTTCTTCTGATTGAGTTCTTTTTCTTGAACACTCTTCTGAACAAAAACGGCATTGTTTTCTTTTGTCTTTTCTCCAATCTTCTTCAAATACTTTGCCACATCTTTCGCAAATCATTTAAACCTCTTAATAGCTTTCTGTTATATACAAACGCTCTACCTTTGAGCTACATCACATATTTACCTTACTCAAATACCTTACCACATTATTATAATCATGTCAAGCATTATTACTTTATTCTTCCACAATTTAAATTAGTGCTAACCCATCTAAAATTGTCACAAAAATTTTCTAATGTAATAAACCTATAATCGATATAAACATAAGGAACATCATCAACTTTATGTATACCATCTATTGTGTATGTCTTACCTGTGCTTATCTCAACTACGTTACTATCAATCCAACTTAAGTCCATATCCTCTTCGGTATAAGGCTTATATTGGGCAGTTTCAGAATCATATTTGTACATACTAGTGGAAAAATGTTTATTTGCTTTGTAATACATATCACTATCGGAACGTACACAAAGAAAAGGTGATTCATTGTTTTCAATATATGCAATGAAAATAGCTTCTTCCATATAACTACTATCGGGATTACATACCTTAATAAGGTCACCTATAACATGCTTATGTGTAGTTATATAATTATTATTATACCAAATATCTTTATTGCGTTTTACCTTAAAACTACCATCTAAATCTACTGATATTACATCCTTTTCATTATATTTATTTACGTATACCTCAATATCGCTGAATCTATGCCATATATCACTAGCTTTTGCGATAGCTTGTTCTTCAGTGAAATAATCATAAAAGGCGATACCCTCCTCACCTGTAACACACGTCACACGCCAAAATTCATTAACTGTGTCATTACTCGGTGATGTTGCCACTGTAAACCAATTATTGAAATTTACTTTGAAACCTATACTCATTTATTACTCCTTGATTTCATTGTACAGGATTATTATAATACTGTCAATGATTATATGCTATTCAATTACAGGCTTTTCACCATTGTAATTAATATGTCTGATACGCTGATTACATTCCGATAGTTTAGCTTTGTGTAGATATTTTTCTGCATAGCTCAATTTAGCGTAGAACGGGTCGACAGTAGTCATTGTACCATGTTCATCTTCTGTAATATCATATGAAAATACATATGTACCAGCCTTTTCGTTACTTTCAATAGTATCCAATACTTCATCGAATCTTGAATCAATAATCACACCTGTTTTCATTTTATTACTCCTTTAACTCTCAAAAATGACATTAATATGTTGTAAATTTCATTATAATACAAATCGAGAAAAAACAAATCAGTACTTTTTTTATCGATAATGTAACCATCTTTCATGACAAAATAATAGTTTGGCTTACTACTAATCATCGGATACCTTAATGCCAAATTATATGAATACACACCTTTATTTTCTTTAGCATATAACATGAAAAAATCGCCAATGAATGTGAGAAATACATAATCTTTTTCGGGTTGTTTACTGTGTTCAGCTATTTGATACGTAAAATCAACCTCTTCGAGTTGTCTGTTCTCGAATGATTTTACCATCTCACTAAGTTTCAAAACAGCTCGTTCTTTATTGTCTTTAAGTACATCTTCAAGTATCGATTTGATAACGTTTATATCTGCCTTCATATTGTCACCTCTATACCTTTACTAAAAATAAAACCTTCTTTAGTGTATCTATCATACATTCTCATGTATACCAAAATGTGCTTAACACTAGTAAATCCCCAATGCAATCGGTAATCATTACATAACACATAGTCGTCACCACCTCTCTTCAGTATGGTTATAACGTGGCTGTTCGTTAATGGATACTTCAAACTTGTAAGAGTGTATTCACACGCATCGTAGCCGTTAAGCACCCCCCATGTGAGCCATGCACGAGCGTAATCGTCACTATATTTACATTCTTTCAGTCTAGCGAAGAAAAAATTCATATTTCCCCTCTTCTTCATAAGAATATGATATCTGTTAGATGTACGACAATATTTATGCAGAAGTTTGGAAAATTCAAACATATTATACATTTTTACCTTTTCCCACACTTCCGATGTGGGGGGCTGATAGGGATTTAATTTGCACCTTAGTTTCGTAGCCATATTTAATAGTACTTGTTTCATTTTTTCCTCAATAAATGAGTGAAATCACTCAATGTATATTCGCCAATATCTTCGGTTGTGCTCATTATGTGTGCTGACCTAATGTTCAATGATTCCCATACGTAATCAGTTTTCCATCGATGTACGATTACCTGTAATGCTTGCAAAGACATATTAGGTGGAACAATAATGATTGTATTGTTAAATGAGTAATCCATCTTGAACGCTACCACTAAATAAGTGTGAGGATATGCTAATCTCTTAGTAATAGCTACTCCATAGTACATTACATCGCAAGCATCGTGCTCACCTAATAAATCTAGGGGTTTTAAAGGCTCTTTAACACTAATTATTAATGCTAATACCGTTGTAACACCTGTATCGAAAGGATTGCCATACGTGATATAATACAGTTCACCAGTTTTAACACCATATTTGTGGCAAAATTTTTGAGATACATGAGGTGTTGCCCCATTATTTGTTATAAATTGAATCATTATTTACTCCTTATTTGTTGTACCATTCAACATGTGTCCACCGAGTGTCCACTATCTCATCTAATATATCGGAAGGGATGGCTGGTATGTTCGTCACCTCTGTTTCGGTAGCGTAGTAGCCGAAACCATCATCATTACTGATACAGTCATCTAAGCAATCGTTCACAAAATCACGTAGAGTGAACAGGTCACCTACACCCGATAAAGGCGTAAGCGTGTAAGGCTTAACCTTTTTAATGTTACTGATGATATACTTTTGATAAGCAATCTCACTTCTCTGTTGTGCTGTTTTCAATAAGTTAGCTGTTCCATGAGATATAACATTGTATCCATTGCTTAATTGCCATTCATAATGATTAATTTTGTTTACAATCACTATCTCTAAATTAAACGGTAGTTCCAAAAATATATTTGTGCTACAATTTTTATTCCATTCTAGTTTTTTAAAGTCCATTGGTTATCCTTTTGGCGACTTCATAAAAGTCATCTAAGTTGTGAAAATTAACAGCTGAATTTAAGAAATTATATGTGAATATTAAATATTCTTCATCATATATTTTCCTTGTCCAAGTATCAACAATTTTTCGGGCATCTTTGTTACTCATGAATGGAGGAACCTTCATCATTAACAGTTTCATTTTGTTCAAGCCATTAACCGTATGTACACATAAATATCTAAATTCTACTAATTCAGCATCAGTTAACAAAATGTCAAATTTATTGCCAAGTATCTGTTCATCTATTACCTTATCGGATTCTATCTCTACGACTTCTATACCATTAAGCCCTGTAGATTCCATACACTCAATCATTTTATAGCCGTTGTTTTTCCAACCATATTTTTTGCACATATCGGATGTGATGTGTGTTTCGCTCAATTCAACAATGTAAGATATCATATTACTTCACCTTATTTGCGAAACAGAAAAGAGGTTCGCACCCATCATCGATAGTATATCCGTTACATTTTGAATACTCACATATTCTTAATGTGTCCATATACACTTTATCAATCCAACAGTTCGCCAATGTAGTAGCGACGTTTTCCCTCATGTATGAAGGGATGGCAACCGTTATAGCTTTGTCGTAGTCTTCTTCATATTCATCCATCGTGATGTCTTTACAGTAAAATTTAAGACATCTATCGAACGCACTCACAACATCGATTACGATGTCTGTGACGCAAGGAAAAAAGTGTTGTACTGTAGGTACATCTAACTCTACCTCAAATTCAACCTCTACAGCTTCGACTGTTGTACGTCTTCTTCTAGCATAAGGTACTGCACCTACGATGTGTTCTGCTGGTAACTGATATGTTACCGTTTTGTAACCGTTGAATTTGATACCACAATCATCCAATAACGTTGTGGAAATCATTGTGTCTGTGTTCGTCATTATTAAATACTGTTTCATATTTACTCCTACATAAATTATTTGTTCAGTAGCTCGAACATTCGAGCCACTAATAAATAATCTATACTAATTCAATGTTTACATTGTCAAAGTGGAACATGAAGTGTCCCTCTCTTTTGTGCATTGTCGGTAAAAAACCTTCGTGCACGATTTCCTTAATCGATGTACTCTTGTTTGCAAGTATGTACATTCCTGTATGAGGTCTTAAATCTTCAAGTTGTGATACAACACATATTGCTCCACTTCTACCGATTTGGTTATCTGTTAAAGCATCAATAGCTGTCAAAACTCTTTCTCTTTGTGCTTCGTTCATGTCAATCATTTATTGCTCCTTGATATGAATACCTTATCACTAAGGTATAATCGTGTCAACTACTTTTTATAATCTTTTTTATAATGTTTTAACAGACATCTCTTCCAGTAGCTTGTTTAAAACCATTTTTAATTTGTTTAATCGTCATTTTGCCTGTACCTACAAGTATCATAGTATCCGAACTGTGGTCTGTAGAGAATGTTTGAAACTCCCCTATTCTGTCATTAAAGAAAGTAAAACTTGTCGCATTAGACTTTTGACTTGCTTCCTTAAATCCACTCATTTTCATTATTTATACCTCTTTTAGCTCGTATCTCACTTGCCTTCATTCGATGAATCACTATTTCATGATTTCCTATCCTACCGATTGCTTGCATCCGTACATAGTCGGACACGTTAGCTCCACAACTTTCAGCATACTGTTGGATTATGTTTTTCTCTTCGGGCGTCACATTGAAAACAAGTTGTTCAGTTCTGCCCTTCAATGGTATTTTACTACATTTACCATGTGGTTCACTACTCATTGTCTTGTATCTAACATAATTCGATATGCTCGTTTTAAGATATTCTGCTCTTAAGCGAAGGACATCCTGTTCTTCTTTAGTTATGCAAACTGTGATTCGTTCAGTCCTTTTCATAAAATAGCTTAACCCTCACATAATCGGATATTGTCATACCTTCATGTTTAGCATCATTTTTCAATGTTATCAATTTAACAGTAAGTCTGTATTGTCTACTTTCTTTCATTTTTCAATCCATATAATACTGTTTCCCTAATTAAATCAGACACTACCATATTATTGTCACGTGCTAATTCCTTAATCTTGTCGTTCTCGGCTTCGGTAACAAGAAAAGTTATTCTTGTCTTACGCATATCTTTCTTTAGCATTTTTGCTCCTTGTAATTGAAGTATAGGATTTATCATTATAATAGTCAAGTATAATGTTATAAATGTTTATGGAATTACAATATGTAGGTGTTATTTTCAATTGTACACTATAAATAGTATAAAACGTCAAAAATGACTTTTTTTTGTGAAAAAAAGATAATACACATAATTGTAGAATATTGGTAAATGAAAAGAAGAGTTGGTGCATACAACTGTACAAAAATAGGGTATGAGTACGATATCTGTACCGTCAAAATCGTTAATTAGAGTCTTTATTTAACTATTATATTACTTTAGTACACTTGTACAGATAAATATAGATAAATAGTATATAACAGTTGATTAAACAAAAATAAAACGTTTTTTTAGCGAGTTGTATAAGGAGTGGAGCGATTTTATGTGTTCATTTGTACGGATACTTGTTTTTTGAAGTGATATGAAGTATTATTGTATATGTAGATAGGAATTAATAAAATACAGATAATCTGTACATATTAGTACAGATAAAAAGGATATGTGCAATGAAAGAGCTAAGAAGTGACGGTTTAGTAAAGATAGGAACAAATAAAAAAACAAAACGTAATCCCAAAGGTGGCGGTGGAGCAATTAAACATGAAAAGGAAATTAGAGAAGCTGTAGCGCAAGGATTACCTATTACTCCAAATAGTAAAGTTATGGGTGCCATACATCTTAAAGATGCAATCGGTGATGGTGAAGTACGTCCAGCTCCTACTAATGGCATGTATAGTGGTTCAGCTAGTCCACAGGACTACTTAGACCAAATGACACATACTATGAATAGTCCATACAAGGGAACACCATGGAAATACCCATCGAAAGAAGCACTTGAAAAGGAAATTAGAGCGTATTTTGAGTTTATGGTATCAAGAAGGATTCCTTTAACTGTTGCTGGATTGAGTGCGTGGTTGGGTGTAAGTATTCGTACAGTTAATTATTGGCAGAGAAATAGAGATTCATGTCCGTTTTATGAACTTATCGAGAGTGCTAGTGCGTTCATACATGCATTAACCGAACAAGGTGCAGTGGATGGTAACGTGAATGCCCATATATATACTATTCTTAGTACTAATTACTGGGGTTTGAATAATACTGCAAATGTTAATTTAAATGCCACTAGTCACATTAATGAGGTAGATGATGAAGATATACTCAATAAATTACCCAAATAGTGCTATTCATGTGATTGCGTTCACATTAACTGATACTTTGTTCACATTAAACGAACTTTGTTCACATTAACTTTATGAATGTTTAAATGAACGTACAATCATAAAAGGTGTTTATGCATATCTTATGCAATATTTATGCATAAATTAGACGCCAATCAAACACCTTCGGAAGTGTGTAGATTTAAAAACATATTTATGTAGATTTGAAAACATATTTATGCAGATTTATAGACATATTTGTGCCTTCAATAAATCCTTATTGAGTGGCACTTTTTTGGCTAATGAGTGGGACTTTTTTACGTAAAAAGTGCGACTTTTTTACGTAAATAATTGTGACTCAATTAAGTTTTCCCACATTGTGGAATTCCCGTATTGTGGGATTTCCCATATCGTGGGAATTTCACAATGTGAAAACGGCAGCAGAACTTCCCACATTGTGGGATTTCACATCGTGGGAAAATAGCCCTGTTGATTATTGCAAGCAATCCAGCACCAGCACCAGCTAACACGACAAGGGGGATAGAAACGCAAGCAACGTAAAAATGGTATAATCTTACATTGACAGTTTAAAGAGCTGTTACAAGCGTTTTATTGATGAGCGTGTACTATTGTCCTTGATATCGATTTATAGACGTGTTCGCCCCCCACTCGGTAATAAGTACGATAAACCCCGCACCTTTCAGCTAACACGAGAAAGGGGGTACAAGCGTTACTATATGTAAAATGGTATAATTTTACATCCGACACTTTCGTGTGTGTTGTAGGGCGTTTATTGAAGAGCTTAAACAAAAAAAAAGACTTACAGATAAATTTACCTGTAAGCCTAAAAAAAAAGTCCCTTGCCGTGTGGCAAGGGTTAACCTGCTATTCTTTTTTATACGTTGACCAATCCCAATCTTTCAGACTGTCCTCGTCGTCCTCGTCGACGTTGTAGCCTTCCTCTTTTAAAAAGTGTAAAAATTCTGCTTCATCATCACTTGAAAAGAAATATCCAATTTCTTGTATTAATTGCTCTTTCGTAATCATTGTTTCAATCACTGTCCATTCGTTTGCGTTTTCTTGTCTTGTTGCCATTGTTTCCTTCCTTTATTTATTTAAACTTATTAGTACTGTACTTGACATTTTAGTAAAGTCAACTACTATGTAACTTTCATGCTTATAGTAACGAGTGTACTTAAATGAACTCATTATAATATCTTTATTATCGTTCTTGTAAGTGTAATACTCTGAATGAATAATAACGTTAATTGCTGATAGTTGAAAAGCTACTCCTTCCCTATCTGTTAGTATAACAGATATCAAGCGTAAATAGTCTTTATGAGCTATTTTATCAACGTTTAAAAAGTTGAATTTATAGCCGTTTTTAATTAATTCAATGAATTGTTTTTTGCTTATTCTTTCCATTCTTTTATCCTTTTTATAGCGTTGTCTTATAGTTTTCTGTGAACTCGCATTTGTACTCATTTGACAATGTTTCGACACTCATTTTACGCCATCCATCAACGCCACTAGCATATGAACGAACGTTCATAAACTGTAACGTAAATTCGTCAACGTGTCTAAGACTAGTAGCACTTTCACCATTCCACAATCTGTGCAACGTGCCCTTGTTGTCAATATATGCTACGTCTGTACTGTAACTGTGTAGCACTTTCGTGCCGTCCTTAAAAGTAGCTATTTGAGCTTTTTTGTAGAAACTCTTGTATCTTAAATTGATACATTGTAAGTAATTAATTTCGTATTCCATTTTTTCCTTATTGCCACGCCGTGAAGACGTGGACTTTTACGAACGATTAACTAAATAACACGATAATAAACAGTATGAATAATATCAGTGTTAACATGCGTCTAATTGCGCGAAACAGTACTTTATATACTGTTTCATAAACTCATAAAAATTGACGCCCTCTATTGAGTTCAAATCAAGTAAATCATGGTCACATAAGCCCAATTGCTTATGCTGGGCGTGTGTATAAACGCCAACTTGAACACAATCTCTGAAAGCACTATCGAACGCTCTAAAACTAATATCATTATAGAATGAACGATTTATGAACGTTTTCACTGAATAGTAGCTTTTGTGAACTGTAAAGCAATTGAGAAAGTGATATTCCGAGTCACTCGGTAACGGTAGATATATCTCACTCAACCATTGCGACAAGTGGCGTAAAGATGTGGGGCAAAAAACGCCCTCATCTGTCAAAAAATAGTAAGTATGCACGCCCGTTCGGCTAGTGTATTGCTTAACTGTAACATGTTGGTTTAATTTAGTGATAAACGTTGCTTCTTTTTTCATTTTATAAGTCCTTTTTTGATTGAAAAAAATACGCTGATAGTGTCCATATTATCCGTTACAAATCTAACACTTATACCATCACAATAATCACTAGTGACATATGTACAACAGTGCATATAAGCGTTATACTTGATACTTTCAACTAGTAAGTCAACATGTTTACTGTCAATAAATTCAAGTGTAAAACTCATAAATAAGTCACGCTCAAAAAAGTTGATGCGATTCAATGAAACGTCTTTCATTATATGGCTGTCACTATTACTAATAACTAGTAATAACTTTTCACGTGTTGTCAAATCGCTATGAACGATTTTTTGATAACTTTTTAAATCCATTTTTTTTTTTTCCTTCGATGTTCATTATCGAATATCTAATAATTAATATTGTATAAGTACAATATCACTATGTTATAATAGTGTCAACTACTTTTTTCAATCTTTTTTCATTATAACAATAGTGCCACTCATTAACAAACAGTTAAAAAGTGGAAAATAATAAGCATTGGCTCTGTGCTTGTTACGAATGGTAAAAAGGTATAATCGTAGGTTCATGTAAAATGGAGGGCGTATAGGGCTTCCTCGTGAAACCGATATAAATTTATCGATATCTATAATGGAGCTTGATTCCACTATTGAGTGCCACTTATTAAGGCTAAAATTCAATTGATTATCTATTCATATGAACCGTTATTCAATTGAATACTCATTCATATGAACCATTATTCAATTGTGTATACAATAGTTTAATTTTAAATTGTTATGTTTTATAACAGTTCAATTTTAAATTGTTATCATTTATAACAGTTATGTTTTATAACAGTTATCATTTATAACAGTTTAATTTTAAACAGTTGTACATGCGATAGTTGCTAGTGGCAACCCCTTTATTGAGTATCACTCAACAGCCGTGTCAAGGGTCTTAGTACCCCCAAAAAAATATTTAGCATAGTCTACATAAAGTCCAAATAAAAAGCATAAAAAAACCTACCTGTGGTGAAACAGGCAGATTAAGGAGTAAACGTGCTCATACTATAACACTTATGTTAACATTTCGCAATTGTTACGCTATAATAATTAAAGGAGAAATAGATTGACAAACGAAGAAATACTACTTGAACAATTACGTACGTATGATATGCCTATTGACATGAAAATGGATAAATTAGACATGTTAGTGAGGGTTTCCGACGCCCCACGTTCATACGAGTACGCTAAAGAAATAATTGATTTACTTACAAGAAAAAATCTTTCTCTCATTACCAATAAGGTGACTTTAAAACGAGCTGTATCGGTATTACGTAACGCATACACATTTCGGGCAAGAAAATACTTTGAAGACTTTTTGGTCGCCATGGAATGGAACAGAGAACCTAAAGAAAGGTTCTATGAACCTCGGAGAAGAATCCTTGAGCCTGTTGTACAGGATTTACAAGACCTTGCTGACGATAAATTGGACGTCTATGGGCTGTCAATGCCCCCACGTGTCGGTAAGACGACCATAGGACTACTTTACATGTGTTGGTTAGCTGGCTGTCATCCCGAACAACCGATATTAGCATCGGGTTATTCAAGTTCATTAGTAAAATCATTCTACGAAGGTTGTAAGGGATTCGTTAGTGACTTTGAATATACCTATACTGAAATATTTCCGTACGCCACCATTGCCGATACAAGTGCAAAAGAATTAACATTAGACTTACAGAATAAGAGTCGATACAAATCACTTACATTCCGTTCTATCGATGGTTCTGTAACAGGTGCAACCGAAGCAAGACAATTGCTTTATTTGGATGACCTTGTAAGTGGTATCGAGGAAGCATTGAATCCTGTCCGAATGGAAACACTATGGAACAAAGTTAGTTCTGACTTATTCCAACGTAAGAAAGATGGCTGTAAATTATTGGTCATTGGTACTCGTTGGTCAATTCATGACCCTATCGGTCATATCGAAACGAAATACGAAAACGACCCTCGAGCAAAATTCAGAAAAATGAAAGCATTAGATGACGAAGGGAACTCTAATTTTATATATGATTTTAATGTAGGTTTTAATAATGCATACTACGCTGATATGGAGAGTTCATTAGACCCTGTATCATGGAAGTGTATTTTCCAGCAACAGCCTATCGAACGTGAAGGATTATTATTTCCCGAACTTAAAAGATATCTTACTTTACCTCAAGATGAACCCGATGATATTTTCTTTTGGGTCGATGTCGCCTTTGGTGGTGCAGACTGGTTGGCAATGCCTATCGGGTATGTTTATGGTGAAGATGTTTATATAGAAGATTTAGTATATATGAAAGGGGATTACAAGACTACCGAGCCTGTTGTTACAGGTAAAATTGTAGCTAATAAATGTCGTAGGGGAACATTTGAAGCTAATAATGGTGGTGATTTTTACAGCAGAGATGTTGCTGATATGGTAAGAGGACAAGGATATCATTGTAATATAACAACAAAACGTGCACCTACTAATATGAGTAAAATGTCGAGAATTATTCAATACTCTCCCGATATTTTAAATTTCTATTTTAAGGACGCTTCGTTAATAAAGAAGGACAGTTCGTACAATAAATATTTAAACGATTTATGTAGTTATACACAAACAGGAAAAAACAAACACGATGATGCACCCGATAGTTGTGCTGGATTGGCAACTTTATTAAGATTTGGTAAAATGAATAAGATTAATTTCATTGACCGTAAGGACATAGGTATATAATGGATTATACATCAATAACAGTAGCATTGATAAGTGGGATTACAGCTGGTTTAGCTACAGTATCGGCATCGAAAAGACAACATGATGTACAGATGGCTGTAATATATGAGAAATTAGATAGCCTTACCAAGAGTGTAAATAAGCACAATTCGGTAATCGAGCGTACGTTTGTTTTAGAAGGTAAAATATCTTCTATTGAAGATGAATTAAACAGGAGAAAAAATGAATAATTTAACAGGAAGAAAAGTTTTATATACTGACCATTTACCTAAAAGTATGATAGATGTTCATAACAGTGAAGCCCCAATATTAGATGAAAAATCTATACCTACTGTATTGCACGGATTATGGCTTACTCAATGTCAAAATATTATAGAAATAAATTATCTCAATCAATATGCAGTAGGTAGACAAGATATTTTAGATGATGTCAAAGTAGTACGTCCCGATATTGATAATAAAGTAATATTTAATAACGCATTGATGATTAGTAAAGCTATCGTAGGGTACACATTCGGTAAACCAATTCGATATGTACATCGTAAAGAAGAAGTAGCTCCTCAAGTATCTGTATTAAATGACTTAACCGAGATGGAAGAGAAGTTTTCTAATGATTTGAACCTAGCGTTTGATTCTTCTATCTGTGGTACAGCGTATAGAGGTGTATTTGCAGATGTGTATGGTGTAGAAGATGAAGTAGCCTTTAGTTTAGTCACTTTACCTCCTCAAGATACGTTTGTGGTGTATTCCACACACATCGGTAATCCACCTGTAATGGCGTGTACAAGATATGCCATGGATATTGTAGATGGTTTACCTCAACAGTACGTGTTTCTTGTATACACTAAAGATATGGTTTATAAATACGTCACAGACGATTATGTGTTTGCAAGTGTAGATACTACAGAGTTCAAAGGTAGTTGGAAAAATGCATTAGGTATTATTCCTATTATTGAATATCCTAATAATAAATGGCGTTTAGGTGATTGGGAAATAGTTAAGACATTACTTGACGCTATCAACCGTACAGGTAGTGATTGTGTAAATGATTTAGATGGTTTTGTTAATTCATTATTAGTTGGTATTAATGTTGATTTAAAAGATGTAACTAATGAAGAACTTACTAGTAATAAAATTATTAGTTTTCCTTCTCTAAAAGACGCCCCATCGGATATCAAGTATATTAGTCAAATGGCTGATGCTGAATCTGTTGAAAATTTACGTAATTTCTTAATTGACCAAATGAGAATTTTAGTTGGTTTGCCATCTGTAGATAGTGGAAGTAATAGTGGTGATACAGGCGACGCTGTATTTTTACGTGATGGTTTTGACAGACTTGAATCAGTTGCTAGGATTAAAGAAACATCTTTTAGACGTAGTGAACGAGCTACTTTAAAATTAATTCTTAAAATACTCGAAATTAATGGTACTGATGATATTAATTTAAAAAGTAGTCAAATTGATATTAAGTTTACAAGAAACCTTACCGATTCGATTTTAGTTAAAGCTAATGCTCTTGCTATATTGAATAACACTAAGATATTTGACCCTGTAGATGCATTGGAATTAGTTGGTTTAACAACTGAACCCGATGAGAAAGTTAAACGTGGACAAGCGTACTACGCAGACCATCCCGAAGAGGTTGTAACACCTAATGACACAAAAAATAATCCATTAAATGAAACTAAAGTTGATAGATAGACTTAATTTTTGAGAATAGTAGTGTATAATAAAGATAAGGATATTTAAATATAACTCACGTAGGGATATTTAAACAGACTAAGGAGATAATATGGAAAATACAGAAGAAACAATTGTAGAAACAGTTGAAGAACCAGTTGTGGAAACAAAGAAACCTTTTGATAATGTACAAACATTGGATGACCTTCCCGATAATCTGAAAACAATGATTAATAAGAAAATTGACCAAGAACGTACAAAGGCTAGTAAAACAGCTTCTCAAAAAGGTGCACAGACGGCTACTGAATTATTAACTGCAAGACTTGACGAGATTACACTCCATTCAAACCAATTGGAAGCAAAAGAGGTTTTGAGGGATGCTGGGATGTCTGCCGAAGATATTGCTAATATAGTTGAAGTGACAGCCACAGTAGATAAAGAAAAAACAATGAGTGCTACTCAAAAGGTAGCTGATGCCTTCAAGAAAGCATTAACTAATGCATTGAAGACAGAAAATAAAGCTACGTTACATAATATGCCAACACCTCAAGGAAGTACTAAAACTGCCAAATCTTTTAAAGAAATGACATTCCAAGAACGGTTGGATTTAAAAAAGAGTGACTTAGCTACGTATAATGCTGAAATGAAAAATATTTCTTCAGCACGTATTTAATAGGAGAATTATATGGCAATGACAGGAACATTCGGTGGATTTAATTTTGATGCCGAAGTATTTACAGGATATACAAACGAACCCGACCCAATCAATAGTTTATTGATTGATAGTCAAGTATTTAGACCAGCATCAAAAGAAATTTCCAGTTCACTCAATGAAAAGAGTACAGTAACGACTATTCCTTACTACACTGCTTTTGCTGGGGAAGCACTCAATGATGATGGTGGAACAGATAACAACCCTGTTACCACTAGTGGTAAGAAAATGAGTGTCATGGGTTATTTGAGAATGAAAGCGTGGAAAGAACAAGATTTCACTATTGAAGTTACTCACTCTAATGACTTAGCAAATGTTGCACGTAGTATTGGTAAATATCAAGCTAAATGTAACCAATCAAGTGCTTTAAGTATTCTTTCTGCCATTGAAGGTGTAAGTGAGTTCAGTTCTCATGTAACTAATATTGCTGTAACTACTGCTGATACAGACGTAACTACTAGTAACAAATTAACTACTGAAGTAGCTATGGATGCTATGCAAAAAGCCCTCGGTGACCATAAAGATGAGTTTAAGGTATGGTTCATGCATAGTTCAGTCGCTAATGATTTGGCTAAACAAGGTTTGGCAAATGATGTAACGATTAAGTATAAAGCAATGACTGGTAGTCCTATCATTCATGAGTTCGCTGGTTTGCCTATTATCGAAGATGATACTATGACAGTTACTCTTAATGCTACGACTGGTAAACTTGAGTATCATACTTATCTTATGGGTACTGGTGCATTCATTACTTGTCCTATCGCTCGTAAAACACCTAACTATGTTGACTATGACCCTATTACCACTGGTGGCGTAGAAATGCTCTTTAACAAATGGGGCAGATTGATTCACCCTTACGGTTTCAGTTTTAAAGCTAGTAACATTGCTAAGGAATCACCTACCGATGCTCAATTAGGTACAAGTGCTAACTGGGAAATGAGCTACGAATCTAAAAATATTCCAATTGCTTCATTTATCACGAACGTGCGTTAAGTATGAAGGAGTGACTGATTAACTTCGGTCACTCCATTGGAAATAAAATGGATGAATTACTTGCAAGTTTAAAATTAAGATTACGTTGTGACGAATCAACAAATGATGCTTTACTCACTGATTATTTAAATGGTGCAGTTGAAGTTATCAATGGTATTCGGGATTATGTTCCTACCGATGATGAACCTGTGATAGAAGCTCGTTATAAAAGACTAGCTGTATCAATGGCACTAGTTTCGTATAATAGAAGTGGTGCTGAAGGTGAATCAAGTCATGATGAGAATGGATTAAATAGAACATATGAAACAGGTGAATATCCTATTTCATTAATCAATAAAATCGTTCCGAAGGCAAGGTTAAGTTGAGAACATTATTTATCAATAGTAGATTAGTTAATTATGCTAAAAGAACTTTAACTGATGAAGGGATAGCTGTTTACAGTGAACCTGTTGAAATGTTAATGAATCCTATGCCCGTGACTTCTTCATGGGTAAGCGATGTCCTCGGTGAAATAAAGAAAGGTACACTTATTTTTTCCACCATGGTAGGAGGTGATTTCAATTTCCAAATAGGCGACAAATTTTATGTTGATGTCGACTACAATAAATTTGAAGAACATAATGTAAACGAAATTGCTACAGCGAAAGATGCTGATTATATTGTTAAAGGGGTTAAAAATACACCTAATTCAACTACAGTTATATTAGAGAGGTGTGTAATTTGAAAACAGTAACATTAGGCAAAGAAGGCATTGAATCTATTATCGGTGATTTGGATAAGATAACATTAGTTTTGATAAATAAACATGAAATAACTGATGCTCTCGCCCAAAAAGGTGCTGATTTAATTAACGCTAATTTACCTAATGTTGCGAGTATCGATGGAAATGATATCGGTAATGTGACTGTAACGACAATGGTTGATTTTAGTAGAGTTAGCTTTGTAGGGAGTCAAGTTGCTTATATTGAATTTGGTACAGGTATTGTAGGTTTGACTCTGCCTTATGTAGCCACTTCGGTATTGAATGAAGTTGGTTGGGAATATGATGTAAATGGTCATGGCGAAGAAGGATGGGTTTATCGAAAAGATGATATAGAATATCATTCTATAGGTATGGATTCTTTAGCTCCTGTATATAAGGCTTCGATGAGTTTGGAAGATTTATTACCGAATATGGTGGGGGATATGTTAAATGAAAAGTTTAGTCGATGATATAGTAACTTTGTTAAAAGCTCAAACATACGACAGTTATGATTTCCCTCGAATAGTAAATGGTTATAATAAAAGTACAATTACTTATCCTAGTATTGTTGTTACTGAAATAAATAATACTTCATATAAATGGTTGAATAATAAAGAAACTCATTCGAAAGTGTCATATCAGTTAGATATATACTCAACAGATAGCATGTTTAGTGGTATAATGAGTACAGGGTTAAGTGTGTGTGAGAAGATAGCTAGTAAAATAGATACTATATTGATTGCACAATTCGGATTTAAAAGAGTAACTGTATTTTCACAATTAGAAGGTAATGATTTATCAGTTGGTAGAATTACAGTTAGATATGAAACAATTTTAGATTTAAATAACGATATCACGTATCGTTAAGGAGAGAATTATATGGTACAGATTACAGTTGGTGTTAAACTAGGATATGCTACAGCTCGTGTAGATGAAGTAATACCTACATATACGTATTTGCCTAACATAACAGGTATTCCAGCATTAGGTTCAACACCTAGTACGCACAATGTTACTGATTTGAGTAACACTCAAAAAGTATATATTGCTGGATTAACCGATAACGGTGGAAATTTGGATTTCCCTTGCAATTTCACTAAAGAAATTCTTACAGCTGTTGAAACTGCTATGACAGCTCAAAAAACAGCCACTCAAGAATGGTGTGTAGAATTTCCAGCACCATTAGCAAAACGTTGTTACTTTGAAGGTACAGTATCTCAAGTATATAATAGTTCAGCTGATGTAGATACCCCGCTTACTGGTACATTGTCAATTATTCCAAGTACAGAGTTACTTTGGGAAGATATAGTTTAAGGAGAAATTAAATGAGTAAACAAGTAGAATTAGAAGGGTTGAGTGGTAAAAAGTATATTATTGAATATACTCGTAGAGATTTAATTAGAGGTGAAAAAGATTTTGGGGTGTCATTGTTTGCAAACGCACACGTTGGCGATACTGCTACTTCATTTATTGAATATACCAATGCATTACTTTATGCTGGCTTAGTTCATAATCAAACTTCAATTAAGCCTGTGGATATGGATAATATTGTGACAGATATTTCGGGTGTGTACGATAATGATTCAGTTGTTACAGCTTGTGTAACGTTGTTAAAAGATGCCGTAAACCCCACTGGAGCAGGTCTGAAGAAACTCAAACTTTAGACTCCGATAATAAAGGTGTATCTGATAAAAAAGATACGCCTAAGTATTTGAGAGTTACAGATTATTTTGAGCAAGAACTTTATCCGTTAGCTATTTCAATAGGTATGCCTTCTAATGAATTTTGGGATTCAGACCCTATTTATTTATTATCATATATTAAGGCTTCCGAACGTGTTAGCGAATTAAAAAGTCGAAATATCGATTATAATTCATGGTTAATAGGTGTGTATTGTGAAACAGCGTTTGCATCAGTTATTTCAAATGCTTTTTCTAAATCAAGTGGTAAAAACGGTTATCCTAAACAACCATTTAGTTTTAAGAAAATGGGTAGTGATGAAGATAGATTGAACGCACAATATACTCAATTTTTTGCATTAAGCAAAAATATAAATAAGAAATTTAAAAAGTAGACGGTGTGAAAGCATCGTCTATTGTTATATATAGGGAGGAATTATGGATATTAATGATATTTCGTTTAAAATTGTAGCATCAGTTGACCCATCTATTAAAGCAATAGATAATCTTGTTACTAGTTTAAATAAATTAACGAGTAGTTTTGATTCAGTAAGTGCTAAAACTAAAAGTTTTCAAAGTGATTTATCATCATTAACGAATACATTTAACGAAATAAAAAAGAGTTCAACTGGAGTTAATAGTGCTTTTGAATCAATAAGTAAAAGTGCTACTTCTACTAAAACAGCTATGAGTAAATCAACCGAAGCTGTGAGCAAATTTCAGAAGAATATGGCAACTAGCACTAACGGTATTACAAATAGTGTAGGAGCTGTCGGTAAATCATTTAATACTACTGCTAAATCAACTGACGGATTTTTAAAGAAAGTATACGACATATATAGAGCTACTGGTAACGCATCATTTTCATTATGGAAATTGGTTCGTAAGATTTCAGAAGTAGCCTTTATTATATTAGCAACTAAAAGAGCCATCGAGAGTATGAGTGGTGCTGTACAGGCATCAATGGATTATGTCGAAGGTTTAAACTTATTCATGGTTGCATTAGGTGAAAACACCTTTAAAGCTAAAGAGTTTACAAATCAATTAGCTACTTCGTTATATCTTAACGAATCTACATTGATTAAAACTCAAGGTTTGTTTTATCAAGTAGCTGAATCCTTAGGATTATCCAGTGATAAATCGTTAATCTTATCTGAAAACTTTACTAAGTTAGGTTATGATATTGCATCTTTATATAACATTAAAGTTGAAGATGCTATGGACAAATTGCAAGCTGGTTTAGTTGGACAAGCTAAGCCGTTGCGTGCAATCGGTATTGCTATTACCGAAAATAACTTGAAAGAAACTGCTCGTACTTTAGGTATTACCAAAAGTATCGAAGCTATGACGGAACAAGAAAAGATTCAGTTACGTTATGTTACTATCATGAATCAGACAACTAACGCTCAAGGTGATATGGCTCGTACGCTAAGTCAACCAGCTAATATGTTGCGTGTTCTCAAAGACCAATTTGATATTTTAATCCGTACTATCGGTAATGGTTTCTTACCTGTATTAGAGAAGATTTTACCTACTGTTATTGGTATAGTAATGCAATTAACCAACATGGCAAATGCGTGGGCAAAAGCTAGGGGTTATGAACTTCCCGAGATTACAGATAAACTAGGAAATAGTTTAACTGGTGTTTCTGATGCTTTGGATTCAGCAAGTAAAAGTTCAAAAACTTTTGCTACAAATTTAGCTAAAGTATTAAAATATACTAAAGACATCGATACTGCTACTACAGGTATTGATGAATTAAACATCATGAATGATGATACCACCACTACTGATATCGATTTATCGGGATTCTTTGCTTCTGCTGATTCAGCTAGTAAGGTTATCGACTTAACCATGAATGGTTATGATAATATGATGCAATCGGCAAGTAAAACATTTAGTGCTAATATCGAATTAGCTAAAAAACAAGTTACCGAGTTTACTGATTTTGTTAAAAAATTAGGTAATCCTATTGTCGAAGCATTGAAAAACGCTTTTAAATCATTTAAGACTTTATTTGATATAAACACAAATAAATCAATTTTGGAAGATATATCACAAATTGTTACAGGTATAGTTAATGGATTTACTTCTATGTTAAACATCATGATAAACCTTAAAAATAATTATATTGAACCTCTTCTTAAATTGGTTGCACCTAAATGGTTAGAAAGTATACAAGATGGTAGTCTTGCTAAAGCTGTCGAAACAATTTTCAAATTATTTATGACATATAAAGTATTAGTCAAGGTATCTGAATTAGCTACTAATTTGTCTAACATTTCGGGTATTTTAAAAGGCACTAAAGGCGTTAGAAACAATGGTATATTTAGTTCAGTAGTTGAAAAAGATACTTTAGATAGTGTAGGTAATTTATGGGGATTGCTTGCTGGTATTGCAACTGCTATTACTACAATTCAGTTAGGACATAAATTTGTAACAGGTACAAATGATGATAAAAAGCAAGTATTAACCGATTTCATCGGTGCTGTGGCATTAGGTTTTGCTGGTTTTGCTATAACAGGTAATATAGTTGCTGGTATGCTAGTGTATAATTTATCTGCTCAACTTAACATTACTACCCGAATAAAACACTTGTTTGAAAATACTGAATTATCAGAACAAGATAAAAAGAATTTATTAACACCTAATGGTTTGACTGGTAACGATTTGTTTATTAGTACTAATAATATGATAGGTGATGCTATTGTAAGTGGTATTAAGACAGGTTGGAAAACAGCATCGAAATTTATAATTGATGATTTACCTGTTTTGTTGAACAAAGTATTTGAAGTGTTTAAAGCTACTTTTAAAATCATAAATGCATCAATACTTAAACAATTTCCATTATTAAAGTGGATAATAAATGTTGGTTCTAATATAGGTGAAGCTGTCGGTGATGTCGGTGGTCAAGTTCTTGAAAATAGTGAAATTACAACGAATAATGCTTTTTATGGTACTAACAATGAAACTAAAGATATTGATTTTACGCCTGTTACTAAAAATGTTGAAGATTTAGGTAAAAATATTATTGATACAGCTGATGATTGGACAGATACTATAGTAACCAAATCAGACGATATCAATAAAAAATTATACGAGGTTTTAGGAGATACCAAAACTTATTTCACAGGTAAATTCAAAGAACTTATATTAGCATTAGGCACTAAAGATGACGACGATGACCCTGTTCCTGTAAAAGCAAGTATTGGAGCTGGTAACGTACCTACTTATACACCTACTAAATTTGCTAACGGTGGTATTCCTACTAAGGGTTCATTATTCATAGCTGGTGAAGCTGGTGCAGAACTTGTAGGTGATTTAGGTCAAGGTGGAGTATCTGTTGTCAACAAAAGGCAAGCTAAGACTTTAGGTATTCCGATGTTTGCTAATGGTATAAATGTTCCTAACGCTCCTACTATGACCACCCCATCGGTAGCCAAAGAACCTAGTGCTTTAACAGCTAATATAGATAGAGTTACAGATAATATAACTAAATTAATTACGAAAAATTTAAAATCAATTAGTAATAGTAAAACTTTTAAAACTTTAAGCAAAAATTTAAACAATGTTACTAAAAAAACATCAAGTTTTACCAAAACATTGACTAGTTCTGTAGATAATTTCACAAGTAGTTTAGCTGATACTAAATTATATAAAAATATAGTTTTACCTGTCATTAATCTAGGGAAAAGTTTATTAGACGTCAAAGGTACGTTTACTAAAATCAAAAACAAATTCATAAGTATCAAAAATGAATTGGAAAAATCAACCTTAGGTAAATTGTTTGTTAAAGTTAGCGAAGCCCTAGTACAATCTTTAGGTATTATTAGTACCGAAGCTTTTACTAGTTACACAGACAACCAAACTATTTGGGATGAAACAGGTACCGATGGAGGTATAACTAATGACCAAAAAGATTTAGGAACAGATGTAGGAGTTAGTGCTCTTAGTAGCGTAGGCACAGCATTAGGTTTTCCCCAAGCTGGTACAATATTAAGCATAATGCAATATATGTCTGATGGTACAGCACTTAAATTTACAAAAAAATTACCTACAATAATGAAATCAGTAATGGCTGGTTTAGGTGATTTGATGCAAGGTGTTATAGATGCTTTACCCGATATATTAGCTGAAATACCTAATTTAATTACATCTTTAGTTGACATGTTGACTAGTGACTCTACTATCAATGCTATTATCAATGGTCTTATTAGTATTGTTAATTCAATTGTAGTAGCGTTACCCGATATCATAATGGCGTTAGTTAAAGCTGTTCCTAAAGTGTTTATGGCATTGATAAAAGCTGTCATTAAATTGGTGCCTATGTTATTTAAAGTAGGACACAATATGGGTGTTTCGTTAGCCGAAGGTTTAGCTAATATGGTTATTGCTGGTGTAAATGGCATAATTTCATTGGTAAATAAAATACCATTTGTCCACATTGGTAAAATAGCTGATGCCGATTTTAGTAGCTGGTATATGACTATACCAACATATGCTGAAGGTGGTGCTGTAAGTCAAGGTCAAATGTTTGTTGCTCGTGAAGCTGGGGCAGAACTTGTCGGTAATGTCGGTAATACCACTGCTGTAATGAACAATGACCAAATTGTTGAATCGGTAGCTAAAGGTGTTTACGATGCAGTTGTTTCAGCAATGAGTACTAACAAAAACAGTCAAACAGTGGTATACTTAGACGGAAAGAAGATTAACAGTAATCAAAATACAGTTGCTTCTACTCGAGGTATTCAATTTAATAAAGGATTTTAAATGCAAATAAATTATAGTGGTTATTATATCTTATATACTAACCAAACTGATGCAAGAGATGCCACTAATGGTTATATAATGCCTAACCCGAGCTATGCCTCGGGGGGCGTTACTATTTCTACTTTGGTTAACAGTGGTCGTAGTGCAAGTGGTCGATTGAAAACATCTTTGGTTATGAATAGAAATTTATCAAAGTTAACAATGAAATGGGCATATTTACCAGCTGATGAATGGGCAAAAATATTAGGTAAAGTTAGACTTTCCACTACTAGTACAGATTATGGAAATGGTTTTTATGTGTGGATAAAATATTATGATATGGAATATGGATTGTTTAAAACAAGAGAATTTTATCCTAGTGATAGAACAGCTACCATTTTTACAATGGATGATGAATTGAAGAAGCCTAAAGATTACATAGATTGTACTTGTAATTTTATAGATACAGGTAATCCAACTGAATATACAACAGAAACAATGTAAGAGGACATATGGAAACAGCTAGTACCGAATTTAAAAATATAATGAACAATACTGTGAATCCTACTTATCATATGAGTGTGACTTTAAATACTAGTACACCTTTGGTTTACGAAGACGATGATATTTTTAAATTTACTGAAACAAGATTTGCTGATTTAATCGCTGGTGAATTACCTACAGTTTCAGTATCTTTACAGATTGATAACACACTCGGTTTGTTTAATCCCGATTCTCCTAATACCGTTTATAATGATATTTTAAACGGTGTAAAACTTACATATAATTATGGTTTAGAATTATCTGATGGAACTACCGAATGGATTAAAGGTGGAGAAGTTTATACTAATGGGTCAATTTCATATGATGACACTAGTTGTACAATAGATGCCGTAGACGCATTATCTCTTTTAAATACCGAATATAACAATGACCCTACAGGTAGTCATAGTAGATATTCTATAATTCATGATGCTTTACTTTTAAGTTCTTATCCTTTGGATGACGATGGTATACCTAAGGCAATATATTCCGATAAGGATGATTTAAGTTTAACTTCTGCTCAATCTACTGATTTAACAATTAAAGAAACCATTCAATCGGTAGCGTATGCATCAAGTCAAGAAATGTATATAGATAGAGATGGCTACTTACACATAGATACTGTACCTAGGGAAACAGGAACTGTTGATTTTCATCTCACTCTTGACGATATTGACGAAGACCCTACTTACAGTAAATCAACTTTAGCTAGTTCAATTAGTATAGCAATCAATACAGGTGATACAGATGTTATTGTTCCTGTAACTAAAGAATTGAATGGCACAGGTGATATTTGTAGTATATCTAACGTTTTTATCGAAAGTAGCAATCAAGCTAATTTGGTAATGACTACATTAGAAGATTATTTAAAAACAAGAAATAGTGTTGAAGTAACTTATAGAGGGAATGTGTTGTTAGACCCTTTAGATATTATTACTTTCGATACATTATTGAGTACCGATTTAACAGGTACAATCACAACAACTAATTTAACTTACGACGGTTCGTTAAGTGGTTCTTTGACAATTAAATATAAAACTAATGATGTAGATAACGATACGTTAACTATCACAGGGACTGAAAACTTCATATATAGTGACGGTAATACCGTATCACCGAGTACTGTAACGTTGAAAGCCGTTACATCAATGATTGGTGTAACCTATTATTGGGATTATTATAATGACAATACTAGTACGTGGACTGCTTTCGGTTCTACTGCATCTAGTATAACTATACAACCTACTTCAGATTATTTCGTTTCCACTGGATATACTATATTCAGAGTTAAAGCCACGGATTCATCGGGAGCGAGTAAAATAACTTTTACCCGAATTAAACGTAAATTTTATTCAGATAGTTTTGATTCAAATTATATAGGTATGTATGAACATTTACCTACTATATATGCTACAGGAAGTTATTTTTTAGTTAGTGAAAATTTCAGTAGTACTGCCACTGGTGAAACATTGTATTATTTACAAGGACAGATGTATCAATGGAATAGAACTGAATGGGTAGAAGTTACGAGTTCTCAATATATTGTTAATGCTTTACAAGATGCTTTAACTTTAGATATGCCCGAAACAAATACCACTGCAATAAATCTTTATATTTTAGGTGTCAAAGGTAACACAGGTGATGAAGGGGAAGACGCAATATCAGTTCAAATATATTCGAGTAACGGTAATATATTTAGAGATGGTACAGTAAATACCACTTTAACATGTTATGTTTTTCAAGGAGAAGAAAATATAACGGATACGTTAGATGCGTCTAAGTTTTCATGGATAAGGTCTTCATCGGGAACAGCCTTATCGGATAGTACATGGAATACCAGTAGTAAAGCTATAGGTAAGAAAACGATTGTATTGACACCCGATGATGTAATAAAAAGAACAGTTTTTTCGTGTGAAGTAGATATTTAATACACTGTATGGTGTATAATAAAGATAAATTAAGGAGATTTAATTATGGCAAAAACTAGTGCATCATACACTATTATGGATTTTAATGATGGAGTGACACTGATTAGCAAAATTAGTTCCAACCATCCCGATACTTTAGCTTATGACCCAGCGACAGGAACATATAATCCAAGTTGGGCAAGTAGTGCATTGGCTTTAACACCGAGTGCATACGTGGCTGGTGTCGGTACAGATATTATAAGTAGTTGTAGTAATAAGACGTGGTCATATAGACGTACAGGTTCAACAACGTGGACACCGATTGTAACAGGTGAAAACGGATTCACTATTAATAGTTCAAGCGTTTTGGGATATACAAGTAATGTTTTGTTCGATAGTTCCCATTCTACTTTGGAATTTCAATTTACTTTTACTTATCACGATGATACGTTAAATATTGATTTTGACCAAGAGGTAACTAAAACATTTACTCGTATCAGTAATGGTACATCAGTAGTAATTGCACGTGCATGGAGCGAAGAAGGCGAACAATTTAAAAATGGTTCTATTCCATCTTCTATTCTATTACAATCTGAATTGTTAAGAGGTGTTACTAATGATACAACTAGCCTTACTTATCAATGGCAAAAGTATAGTGGTGGTGTATGGGGTAATATCACTAGTGCAACGAGTAGTTCTTACACTGTTTTACCAAGTAATGTTGATGGTTTAGGACAGTTTAGATGTAATATTAAAGACACAGATAGCTCAAGCGATACATATAATGTTACATTCACTTCAAATGGTGTTTCTATCTTAGACCTCACTGACCCTTATCAAGCTGTAATCAGCTCAAGTACTGGTTCAGTAATTAAAAATGGTTCGGGAAGTTCTACTTTAACTTGTCAAGTTTATCAAAATGGTACAGAAGTAAATAGTGGTATAACATATACGTGGTCTGCTACAGATGCAAATGGAGACGCTATCAGTTTAACGGGACATACTACTAATGCTAAAACCTTTTCGGTTACTAGCGATTTAATTGATGTCAAAGCTACGTTCACATGTGAGGTAAATTAAGAGATGAAAACAAGTGCAAATTACACAATAACCGAAGTCTATGATGGACAGCAGATTTTTGTAAAATGGGGGACATCTAGTAGTAATACTAGCGTCCCTAGCACTTTTTCAGATGACGAACCTACACCACAAGCTAACATTTTTATATGGAGAAAAGAAGGTATAGGCTTAACTGAAGAGGATGCTGAATGGGGTAGTGCTGTCTGTATGACAGGTGCTAAAGGTTCTACAGGTAATACTGGTGCGAAAGGTGATACTGGTGCTACTGGTGCTACTGGTGAATCAGCCTATGCGATATCTTTAACTACTCCCGATGGGTCTGTGTTTACTAACAATGGTAGAGGTGTGATATCTACTAATTATTTGAAAGTAGTTGCTAAACTGTCGAATATTGAAAATATAACATGGAATATTGTTGGAGCTACTTTAACTGATATTGATGATGTTACTAAATATGTATCGTACACAAACATGAAAGATACAACCTGTACTATTACTGTTACAGGTACAGTCGGTAATCAAACTTATTCGGCTAGTACAGGTCTAACAATAGTTACATTAGAAGTAGAACCTGTTTATTTAGGTATGTATCATGAATTTCCAACTTATTATAATGGTGATTTAGTCAACGGTGATTTCTTTCTTTGCGATGAAGAATTTACTGTAGATTCCAATACATATTACGTAGGTAAAGTATATGCGTATACTGATGGTGATTGGATAGAAACAACCGAAGGGTCTAAAATCATATTAGCAATGGGTGATGTTACAACTTTAATAGATAAACTTAATGAAAATTCATTGACTGTATCTACCATTGCTATGTTTCAAACTTTAATGACATCCAATGCTATAATAAAAACATTGTTTGCTCAAAGTGCTACAATTGAGGGAATTTTAAAATCAGACAATTATTTAGAAAGTGATGGTACTGATGGGCTACCTATAGGAACTCCTATAACAGGTTGGAAAATAGATGGAGAAAGCGGTACTATGCATATGGTAAACGCTGAATTAGGTGGTGATTGTAAATTAACAGGAACTATTAAAAATGATATAATACAAACAAGATTCAAAACATTATCTACGAAAATAACTATTCCTTATAAACAGTATTGGAGTACAACTGAATTGTACAACGATTATGTTACTTGTACAGAAACTCCGTCTACTAGAAATACATTAACTAGATTATCAACAATATCTTGGATTAACGCTAATTATACAACAGGTTCACCTAACACATCTTTTACAAGTGAAAATTATTTTAATAATATCACTACAACAATTAATTCAGTAAATTATGATTATGTCGTTCGTACAAAAGATACAACACCTGTAGTCTATGTAAAATATCTAGTTACAGGACAAGGTAGTGCTTCGAAAAATTATACTGTCCCTGTATCAGGGTCATATTCTATTCAACCGTATTTCTTCCAATATAGTAGTGGATATGTAACCAAAAATGATACAACTTTATTTTCATTTAACAATAATGCTACAGGGCCATACGACACGTTTCACACTTATACATTGAGTAAAAATGATGTGTTGAAATTTTATTATTCAGGAAGTAAATTTGGTTCAGGAGGAGGATTTGAAATATCTTTATCCGCACCTAATTCTAATGCTATATTGTTTTATAAATCTTCAAATGCTGAATTTTTAGGTTTAGCGACAAATAAATATTATACAAATGACACATATAATATAAGTAGTGACTATTTTATTTCTGCAAACAATATAAAATATACGCTATTCAATAATATTTTTAATTCAATAGCTACATCACAAAAAACACAAGTAAACGATTGTACACTTATTTATAATAATGTTTCAAAGAGCTATGGATATGTTTATAAAACGTCAACATATATAAATTTTTATACTTCGAGTACTAATTATATACAATTTACTTTTGGAAAATATTACAATGTGAGTGGCTCATTAATTCCTACAGGTTCGACAAATGCTCTGTTAACCAACAATATAATACCGTTAACGTCTTATAATAGTACGAGTAATGATGGTAACGATATAGGTGAGAGTAGAAATCCATTTAGAGCTGTTTATGCTAATAATTTATTCGCACAAAGTCAATCATGGCAAGATGTTAAATCTAGTAGAGATTTAGATGTAGTGTATTATAATGATACATCGGCACCTATAATAGTTGCAGTTAGTATTTTATCAAATGGAAACTTAGCTGAAAATATTATATACGTAAATTCTATAGTTGGAATAGATAGCGTCACACAGGGAGGTAGTACACGAGCTACTGGAACAGTTATTATTCCCATTGGTTCTTCCTACAAGGTTCATAGTAATTTTGGAACAATACTATATTGGACAGAATTAAGATAGGAGAAAATATGAAATATTATAAAGACGATTCAAATGAGATTTATGCGTTTGAGGATGATGTAAAACAAGATTTTTTGGATGAAAAAATTGAAAATTTATCTTTGATTCCAATTACCGAAGAAGAAGAAGAAGATATAAAAACTCAAAAAGAAGTAGCATACAAACAGACTGATGAATATATTAATACTTTATCTGATATAGTACGAACCAAAAGAGATACTCTTATGTCAGAAACTCAAAACCGAGTAGATAGATATAATCGGGAAGTAGCTATGAATATTTCGCCTACCGATGATATAATGCAGTTATACACGTACATGAAAGAGTTAGCTGATATTCCCGAACAGGAGGGATTTCCTACAGATGTTACGTTCCCCGAGGAGATATAATGACAAATGTTACAGTAAATGATAAAACAATAGATTCCAGCAACATCATTCAATTGCTAGTTGTTGGTGATACTAATGCAGACACTATTCAATTTAATATTCCTATTATCTATCAAGATTTAGACTTGTGTACAGCTATATGGAATATTAAATATTACAATGCATCACATAATGGTAATGTTGAATTGTTAACGTCTACTATTGTAGACGATACTATTCAATTACAATGGAAGCCTAAAGAATACGCCACATCGGTTAAAGGTGAATTGATTATTCAATTAATCGGTACATTATCCGATGGTACTATTTGGCACACAAACACCTCTAGTATATTCGTTAAACCTTCTTTAGATACCATGGACGGTGATAATTTTAGCTTATCAGTTTTAGATGAATATTTAAATTTATATAATGAAAAAATTAGCGAAATCAATGACATTAAAGATGCTGTAGAATTAATAGAAACTAACTTAAATGATAACATAAATCAGCTCGATAATGATATTGATTCAAAAATCGATAAGTCGAGTATTGAAGATAGTCTTTTAAGTGTTGATGCAACTCGAGTATTAAGTGCTAATCAAGGTAATATTTTGAAAGCACTTATCGATGGTAATACGGAAGCTATAAGTAGTTTAAACAGTGGTATAGGTGAAACATTAAATAGTATAATGTCATCAGTATTTTCAAGGATAGCAAGTGTAGAAACTGGATTAAACACACGAATAGATGATGTAAATAATACAGCAGGTGAAAATAGTGCTAAAATACAAGCTATAATTGATAAATTAGGAATCGATTTAGATTAAATAAAGGAGAATATTATGGATAACGTAATGTTGATTTTTACAACAGGTACAGGAGTAACGATTATATCGTTCCTTGTACAAATACTGGTAACGCTTAGTGCAAGCAATCCTAAATGGGGTTTGAACAAAGCGTTAAAATTAGGGAATTACGAAATTAGTAAAATAAAACTAATTGGTTTCGTACTGTCTTTGTTAGGTTCAATTGCTTTATCAGTTTCACAGGGATATTATAATGTAGCTATAATGATAGGTGGAGCAATAGGTATTTTTTGTACCGAATTTGGAGTAGGTAAACTCGTATGGAAAAACATATTTAAGTTATTATATAAGATAGCGAACAAAAAAATGCCTACTGTGGAAGAAATTTCAAATGCTATCGATGACATCACAACCGATGTGAATAGTTTTAAAACAAAGGATTCAGAATGAGCAACATATTATTGTGGCTTTTTACAGGTACAACAGGTATATCGGTAATAATCATTATCGTGTATCGAGCGTTGTACCTTAAAGAGAAATCGAACAATTCAGTATTGAACGCTTCAAATAAAAGTTTACAAACTGAATTAGTAAAGGAAAAAAACAATGTTCAAAAACTTACGAGTAACCTTAAAAATAGTTTTATTACTAATGATGATGCTTTGTTGGACGTCTTGCGTAACGAAGACAGTACCAGTTTATAAGACGGTTGAAATACCACCTTATCCTACTAATTTAGATTGGAACAGTACAGTTATTAACGAAGTTCCTGTTAAATATTTACCTACTACCGATGCGATAAGATTAGCCAAATGGGTAACCGATGTCACATATTTATAGTTAATAAAAGCACCTCAATTGAGGTGCTTATTTTCATAACAATCTATTTACAGTAGCTTTAAACGATTCGAAGTTGTCAATCACTTCGGTATAACCACCAGCCTTGTTTATCCTATGTAAAGTAGCATCTTGACGTGGGTCTAATGCACCTTTGCCATCGGGTCGTTTTAATTCAATACTTACAAATCTACCTTTAATACACATTAATATATCGGGTATTCCACCTGTCTGTACTGAATTACCATATACTTTGAACCCCCACACATCGGGAGCAAGTGTCTGAATATACTTCATACACTTGTCCTTCATATCGTTTTCGGGACGCTTAGTAGCCATTACTCTAAATCGTCGTCTTCGTCATCAGCTACAGGAGCGTCAACTAATTCTTTAAGATAGGATACGTTAGCATACATCATGTCGGGGTCTTTCTTACTTGCTGTGTGCTTAACATGTACAATGAAAGTCTTTCCCATAAACATATCGGGAATATCGTTTTCATCAATATCACTTCCTTCGGGTAGTTTACCACCTAAAGCAACATCACATTTTCCACCGAGGATTTGACAAGCAATACTATTACTCAACTTAGTATTATCAATGATTGTTCCAGCACCTTCACAATCTGTGAACGTCATCTTGATTGCAATAGGATGCTTAGGTGGTAGTAAGTCCACTTTTGTTACTGTCATTGTTCTATCACCAGCTGGTACCAATTTGAATTTGCTTTTTTGAATTTTAATCATTATTTTGTTTCCTTTTTTTGTCTAAGTGTATAAGATACACTTTCTTTTAAATACTTGTCATAGATGCCATCAGCTTTAAGCTGTTTTTCATCTAGGTTTAATTTTACTGTTTGAGTCAATTCCCATCCGTTCACTTTCACATATTTATCATCCTTCCCTAATTCATTAGTTAATTCAGTTTTGAGCTGTTCTTTTAATTTTTTAGCTTTACTTTCCAACTTTGTTAACTTGTTATCAAGTTTAATCTTTTCTATAGATTGTGTCAATACTTTTAAGTCATTAATTGTCTTATAAATATCATTTGTTTCGTCATCACTATCGATTTGTAATGTATTTAAGGCTTTAATAATTTTAGCATCACGCTTAGCATCTATCACAGGTGATACACCTTCTTCGACATGTGAATACCACCAATCTTTAGCAATAGGAACTAGTTCCTTAATACCTAATTGTTTACCTTGATACGGTATCTTAACATCATCTGTTACGAACGTATAGAACTTGAAATTCTCTCCTTCCTTAACCACAAATCTTTCGGGATGAATATAATCTTCATCACTTAAAAATGCTACAGGTACAATCGTAATAGGTGAGTTTTCGAGATATGAATATAACAATGCTTGCACTAGTTTTTCTAAAGGTACACCATTTACCCAATCTTGTGGTCGTGAACTAGTTTTAATCTCCAAAACACCGTCAGTACCACCTTTATCATTTACAATTTTAGCATCCCACATACCACCGAATACTTCAATATTGGGATAGAAATTGTATCGTACTTTTGCTAAATCCCGACCATAATAATCTTCGGGAGAAACAATTCTATTATCGATAACTTTTTTACAATATTCGGTAATGATAGGCTCAATAACTTTACCAGCTATCGTGTACTTACTATCCGTGAACGGTTCTTTATATGTTCGTGTAATTTCACACCATGCTGAAAAAGGAGTAGCCCAAGCGTTCAGTCCTAAGACTGAACCTAATCTAGTTGCTGTTAATCGTAAAGGACGTTTAGGTGCTTCATTTAATATGATACGAGTCTTATCTTTGTTCCATTTAGCGTTTACCATTATTTTGTTTCTCCGAAGGTTAATCCTAATTCATCGATTTTATTGTCAATCTTAACAATACTTACCATTATCTTAGTGTTACTCATTGTATCTACAGATTCCAAAGTCTTAGCACCGAATGTTGGCTTACCATTACTCTGAATGAAAAGAATCTTATCAACAAGTTCCTTTTTTTTATCAGCGTCGACAGTTTCATTATTCATCAAATTATTAACGATATTTTTCTTCACATAACTGGATACAGGAGCTTTACTTGTCGATTTGCTGTTTTCAGTTTTTTCACTTTCTTCGGGGTCATCCTCACTATCGGAAACAAGGAAATTTAACTTGATAAAATCCTTAATAGCCAATGTCTTAGCTTTACTTAATCCTTTATCCATATTATCAGTACCATGTCCAGTGATGAAATATTCCAATTCTGCGTCACTATCAACATCTTTGATAATGAACTTGCCTTTATATGATGTGAGCATCATTTTATCGTTCTTAATGGATTCCAAATTAACATCTAAATCGTTCGTAATGAATAACAATCTTTCCATTATCAAACATTTACGGAACATACTCTTATATTGACTAGCTTTGACATATTGATAATTTTGATGTTCGTTATATCCGTCAATTTCAAATTTCATAGCTTCTTTACTAATGTTAACACTTAAGTCAAACATTTTTTGAGCAAAACTTTTAGGTGGTAAAACTACTGTATCGATAGAATTTGCTTCGATAAGTGCTTCTTTGGTAGCTACATTAGTGTTTAATGTAGGTTCTTCTTTTACAGGTTCTTTTTTCATTTCTTTTTTAGTCCTTCTCTTTCTAATAGGTTTCTTTTCTGTAACTACTTTCTCATCATCTTCAGTGATAACTTCCAATCCGTCATCTAATACTTCTTTAGTCATTTTCTTTTTCCTTATACCTTTAAATTGGTTTATTTTTTTCTTTGTGATATCAATATACCATTGCTTATTAATCATGTCAATACTTATTTTACATGAATTGTCTATAATTGCATGTTCGGGGCAATTAGGTATCTTATTGTACCTGTCTTCACCGTCTACAACTTTAATCTTAAACACACTACCTACGTTAGGATTATTTGATGCGTAGATACGATTTACTTTGTTTACAACACGTTCTCCTCCTTCTACTTTATGTACTACCCGATTAAAAGTGGAACCTGTTTTGTTAATCATTTGAAAAGCAAAAACATCGTCACAATTACCGATAGTATCTTCGATAGGTATTTCATCTAACAGATAATATACAATTGCTTTACAGACAATCGACATAGAATTATGCTTAAATGTACCACCTTGCCAATCTGATACGGCTCCACCTTTAGCCTTAATAGTGCCATCTTTCTTACGCATAACATAGTTATTAACATCACGTTGGCGTACCTGTATGATATTATCTTCTTCCATGCCAAATCCTGTCCGTGTACACCACTCGTTTACAATAGAACGTACTTGTTCTAGGTATTTAGGATTAACAGCGAACATAATACCATCAGTGTTGAACTGGAGCATGTAAATATCGGGAATAGCATCACCTAAACTACAAATCAATTCAATCAAATACAATTGACCACTGATACATACCGAATGAGCCATTAACGGGTCAAACAACTCGTTGTATTTATTATTAGACGCTCCATACGTAGTATTGCAACTACACCTTATACTTTACCATAGTATAAGACAGACTATCTCTTCTTAGTTCACCACTTCGAATGTCGTATCAATAGACACTCTACGTCTTTCGACTAGTCGTTACACTTTATTATGACCTGTTCGATTGTCATATGCTTAACTCTTATATATCTCCAAAAAGTATTTTTGTTGATACCTAATCGTTTTGCCCATTGATTAATATTCATTGTTTCTCCATTATAGCTTAATAATACAGTACGTCTAGTGTTATTTGTTTGTTCAGTTTGTGTAATCCACTTACAGTTGGAACATTCATAATTACCATTAACATTTATACGTTCAATTGTTAAATGTTCTTTATAACCATTATGTTTCGCCCATTCATGAAAAACTAAAAAATTATTTTTCCATTCTTCACTTACTTTTATACCTCTACCCCCATAATTACAATAATTATGGTCTAAAGGATTATAACACCTATTCAACATACTATAATAAACATGATACAGTTTTGTATGAGATAATCCGTGAGTTATTTGATTGCTTCTATCTTTATTTAAACAACCACAACTTTTAGTATTACCTGTAGTAAGAGAATCTGACCTTACTACTTTCATATTACCACATTCACATTTACATAACCAATAACTTTTACTTCGCTTACTATTTAGACTTTTTTGTATATGGTCTAATTTAATAACTGTAAGTTTTCCGAATATTTTTCCTGTTAAATCGTTCATATTAAACTCCATATGTAATGTTTATTACATTTAAAGTTTAAAGTCAATAATCTTAGCACGGTATTACCCATTTCAAGGAGGGTTTCACCGTTAGCACCTTTCGGCACACCGTTGATAAACGTTCAATGAATTTTTTATACTAGAACCCAATATTAAGCACTAGTTTTAATGCGTTAGCTGTGACCTTATCATGCTCCTTTTTAGCTTTTAATCTAGTTGTAAAAGTTCTAGTAAATAAACTAGCATCAGCTACGTTCCTACTAAGATAATGATTCTGTATCATTAATGATGGATAATACGAGGATACATCATAATTAACTATAATCAAATCCTCGGTAGCATCTATAAACGTATTAGGTCTAGCTCCATGTAAACCACCATAAGCAATAGTACAAGGGCACCCATACAATTCAAGTTTTAATTCTGAAAATTTTGTTTTTTCTTTAGCCATCTTCTTTCCTACCGAATAATTGATTTAAGGTGATATCATAATTATTGATGTTACCGAAGAAATCTAAAACTTCCTTAGGTATTTTCTCTAATTTAAGATTCTTAGGTAACACATATTCTCTCTCGTCATCATGATGTAGTGCTTCTGCTCTAAGATATAAAGCATCTAATTTTGCATTAGTCATGTTAAGGGCTATCACAACGTTAAAGCCAATCATCTTAGCAATGGTTTCTTTAGCTTCTAAATAAGGATTCCTAGCTTCCCTCAATGCAACCAAAGAAGTTACATCATGCCAACAATATTTAACTACATCAGCCCACTCACTGTCTGTCGGATATTCGGTATCGAATGAAATAGAGGATTCTTCAATACTCATTTTTAAGTTACCTTCAATCATTTTCAACGATGGTCGAGTAGGTAAATCCAACATTAAATCAATCGTTTTACAAATACCTACTCTACCTACATCAATTTCCCATCCGTTGATACCATCTATAATAATAGCATCACTTATGTTTTTAACCATCTCGGGAATCTGTCCCGATAAAATCCCTTTAAGAATGTAATTATCATAATGCTTACAATTGTAACCCATTAGTATAGGGTCTGTTCTCTTAATCCAATCAGCTAACGCCTGTGGCTCGTTAGAAAAGGAAATTCTTCTGCCGTCTACGCTTAATGCGTTCAATAACCACCGATGTTTAAAAACCTCGGTATCCCAATACCATACACGTTCTCTCCATCCCATTATTTTATCTTCCATTCAGCCATACTTTCGACTGTAAAATCTTTCTTTTTTTCGAGCTTAGCATAAATCTTTTGTTCAATACTATGTTCGGAAATAAGCCAATAATATGCACACGGTTCTTTCTTACCAAATTTCTGTATTCTAGCCCTAGCTTGTTCTGTCATGGTCGTAGATAACGAAGGTTCGAAGAAAATCATATGGTTAGCTTTGTATAAATCAATTCCAGCATTGCCACTTGCATATTGACACACCATCACTTTAATACTGTCATCTTGCTGAAAATCAATCCAACATTGTTTGTTTTTTTGATTACCGTCTAAAATAAGATAACGTTCATTGATTGAATTTAAACACTTTCTAATACTATCAATACTATGTTTAAATTCAGCAAAAACAACAATCTTTTCGGGAAGGATAGTATCAATTAAATCTTTAAACATTTTAAGTTTATTAGTCGAAACAGTATGCGTTACGTGTTTTTCATCTATGATAAATCCACTGGAAACCTGTCTAAACTTCATCATTTGTACTGCTGGATTCTGTATGATAATATCGTACTTTTCAACATAAAAATCCTTAAGTTGTCGATAGATTGTAGGCGAAGGTCTACCTGTGAGAATCACATCATCGGGAAGAATTACATTTTCAGTATTTAAATCTTTAAATCTCAACGATGTAACCATTGTTCCTACTCGTTCTAACAACTCTTCTTTGTTTCTATATCCGACAGTAATCTTGATAAATGTTCCATCTAATCGTCGTTGAATCAAATATCTATCTGCAAAATCTTTATAACTACCGAAGAATCCTTTCTTTAAAAATTCCATCTGTGAGTATAAATCTTCTAATCTTCCTTGCCCGATAGGTGTCCCCGATAGAATATATCTATATTTCGAACGTTCAGCATACTTCAAAATAAATTTACTTTGTTTTGACGTTCTATGTGCAATTCTGTGAGATTCATCAATTATAACAATATCATAGAATTTATCATACTTAGGTCTACGCCATACCAATTCATAGTTAACAATGTCAAAACTTTGTACTATTTTACCACGTTCACCTTTAAATGATTTGGCGTCCTGTGTCCATGAACCTATAGCTGATTTAGGAGCTATAATTAAACAAGATTTAGCCATCCCCCACTTAACTAGCATTATAGCTCTAGTTAAGGTAGGGTTTGTTTTACCTAATCGTTGCTCCCAAAAAATTCCAGCATAGTCATGTTCCATTAAATATTCAAGTAATTTCACTTGATGTGGATACAATTCCATTTATTTTTTCCTCATCTCTCTAAGTAATAACAATCTCATGTAATTACTTCGACTCATTTTATCTTTCTTACTTTGTTTGATTATGTAATCTGATTCTATTTTAGTAACAAGCATCGTGAATTTCCTATACTTAGGTTGCGTTGAAGTATCCAATTCAAGTAACGGTTTTGGAGGTTCAATTTCATCAAAAGAAAATCCTTTCCTGTTTTCAGCACCATTATTTATCAATTTCTTTAACGTAATTCTATCTGTACCAGTTGCTTCACTAGCTGATTTTATTGTTTCATATTTGCCATACACTTCACCGTGTAAAAAGGCTATTACTGGTTGTCTCATTATCTTTATCCTTTAATCCCAATCGATTACTTCGGGAATGTCTAACATATCATCGATTTCACTTTCATAATCCAATTCACTACAGGGTGGATAAACAGGTTCACCATTACCATTACTAATTATATCACCGTCACATACATCATTGAATCTACAATACTTACACATGTTGTTTTCACCATACTTGTTTTCAAATTCTTCTAATGTCATTATTTAGCTCCCTTAATTTTAATCAAAGCATGTTTTACCAAATATTCAACGATATATGCTTCTGTTTCTTCATCATCTATACCGTCACGTTCTACTAAATTGTATTTAGCATGATGTATCTCATGAACTAATACTGATACATCATCTATGTCTTTAACCCATATGAAATTACTTGTACAATATCCTAAAACATCATTGTCCAATTTTGTTTTAGAGATATCTTTAAGAAAATCTTTCTTCGTATCTTCACCAATGTAAAAATAAATACGATATTTAAAAACTGCTAAATGTATTGAGAATTTCATTTTCACTCCTTTATAATGTTATCGTTACTATTTTTTATCTATGATTATAATAAGCCTTTATATAGATTATGTCAAGCGTTTTGTTTACCATGTGTTAAATTAAATTTTCCAATACTTACTGATTGTGCACCTTCTAGTAAAGATATACCTTTAAATCCTCGTACACGTTTATCGTTTTCATGAATATTATTCGTATATTCCAAATGCCATTCATCCGTATTGTTTTTAATGTATCCTATAACTGTTCTTAAGGCTAAACTTGTTGAACCATTATCATCACACCATCTTCTATAGGCATTGTATAAATCACTACTACTAACTTCACCTTCATCATTAAAATACACTCGGGTATTATCATTCATAAAAGAAATAAAATTGTTTGATTCTTCTTCTGCATCGTTTAAGTTGTTTTGTGTTGCTTCGCTAATATCAAATTCCCAATTGTTTCGCATTAATCTTTGTAACCCTTCGATAGCCCAATTCAAAATACCACTCAATTCTTTCTCAATTATTTCTACAGCAAGCATTTTATTTGTTTTTCTATCTTTGGCAATGGGTTTACATTTAAGTAAAATCAATCGTCTGTAGAATCCATCACTATGGTCGTAACATGATTCAATAGGCTTATTACCGTTGGCTAGTATTTTTGCATAAGGAAGTATCTCATAATGAGGTTCTCCTTTACGCTCTACCATAATAGGTACAGATATAGTTACTATCTTTTTAAACGTCCCTGTGTCCTTTAAGGCTTGTGTCTGCAAATCATCATCATAAAACACCAACTTGTTTTCCAATTGAGCAAGCATAAATCGGTTTTCTTGCAAATTATGGAGTTCGCCCTGTACCATACTATCGGCAAAAAGTGCACGCATTATATCACCTATAACCGACTTACCTTCTTTACCTCTACCGATAATGAACATAGCCTTTTGAGCAATGGTCGTAGGTACAAGACAATATCCCATAAATTCTTGTAACGTTACAATATCCTCTGATGTTAGCAAACCGTTTAAAAATGTTTTCCATACCGAGCATTTTGCGTTGGCGTCATACTTAACATTTAATTTATTTAACGAGAATCCTGTTTCGACTTCCTCAATCTCATTTTTATCTATTTTCAAAGAACATGTTTTAGTATGTATAACATCTTTAAGTAATACAGGTGAAGTACTGTAACACGCATTACGTAATGCATCTAATAAGTTGTTTACCTTGTTTGCTAAAGAAGATTGTACAAAAGGTTGTACTAATGTTTGTATCTGTGCTTTAATAAATTTAACGTCAACTGTTCCGTTCTCATTGTAAAACATGTTATTGATACATATTAAACCTTTTTCAGTTTTAAATTCTTCACAAAATACAGCATCATTTACTACTACCCCGTATTTAGTTTGAACTACCCACGAAGGAGCACCGTCTAAGATAGGATTTATTTTTTCATTTCCTATTCGAGATATAGCCCAATCGATTATCTTTTGAACTTCTGCTTCATTTTCAATAGGTGGCACACATTGTGTTCTATTAACTTCTTTAATGCTACCAGCAAGAGTGATAGCATCAATACCGTTCTTATTGGCTAAACTACACGCATAAGATAATAATTTAGCATGTCTATTACCCGATTTAATTACAGTAGGAAGTTTAAATGATTTCTTAGGTATAACAATTGAACCTATATTTTCATTGGTAATTTCACCTGTAATAAATTGTGCCCAAGCCTTCGGTAATGTAGCCAAATTTATATCCCAAGGAGCATTAACCCATGTATACTGTCCCTTTTCGCCTACCGATGGATATACAACGACTTGATTGCCATCAGCTCGAATGTCGACATTGTTTAGTATACCTACTTTACCTGTAATTTTGTTTACACCTTTAGGATATTTAAACCAAAGATGTAACCCTCCCGATTGTGTTTTACTTGATACCGTATCGGGGAGATAAGACCCCATTTTAACTTCAAAATCTGAAATACTCTCTCTTCCGTCAACTCCATCTTTTACGTCAATATCAATGACTAATATGTCTGATACTTTGCCTGTCACTATACCAATGTTGTTATTACCACTAAACCATTTATTGATATTTCCTGTGTCTTTAAAGCAATTAGTTGTCCAATCAGCTAATATAGGTCTTTTGCTTTTAGGTGCAATAGGAATCATGCTAAATCCGTGTTTAGCATATTTCAAGGCTGTTTCTAAAGTTGTCATTATTTCTCCAAATAGTACGTTGTTTTTGCCCTATACTTGCTAATACTTAGAAGTTGCTTTTCTACTAATTCATCGACAGCCATATAATATGATTGTTTGCATAATCCTGTAGCATCTAATATTTCTTTACGTGGTATAGTCTTAGCTTTCGTATCCACGTGATTTTCGTAAAGGTACATCAATAGTATACCACTATATGTCTTTAAAGTCGGAATGTATGTCCAAGGTTTAGTCATCAAAATACCCTTTCGGAGTAATGTAATATTTCTTACTTCCGTTTTGTAATTGATAGATTGTTAATAATCTACCTTTTTTGTCTGTTACATCATATGTACATTCACCGATATAGTTTCTAGTAGCTAATCGTATGTCAATAAATTTTTGAATTATATCAGCTGTATTCCAGTCGAAAGTATCCTTATCGATATAATGTTTCCTATCGGGTAATTTAGGAGTATCATACAATATTGCGTCATCTCTGTAATAATATTTTCGTCTATCGAATTTTCTTTTTTCCATTACTTATTTCCTCCATATCTTTATCATATAATATTGGTGTTTTACAAATAGGACAATCAATATAATATATCTCAAATCTCTGATTAACTTTGATATCACAATGTGCAAACTTTATTTTTGCACCACAATAATTACATGTTGCATTATAACGTAATTCAGTTTCTTTTCTTAATTCTTCTTCTTTACGAGCATCCCTGTTTTTTTCAGCTTCTTCTGTATTACTTACTTCCATATTCAATTTCCTCCATAATAATAGTCACTATATTTTCTGCTAATAATTCAGAATCACAATAACAACCGTGTCTTTCATAAAACCAATCATCGATTAATTTACTTACCTTTTCTTCAAGTTGTTCCAGATTATCAGCGAACACTTTTCTTACCTATAACCCCACCGTCAAGGAAGGTATAATATGTAAACAATGTTTCTAAAGAAACATGTTTTCTTGTACCATCATGTACCAATTCATATATCCATTTATTGTCCGAATAAGATACGTTTTCAATAACATATATATTACCATCAGCTTTGCATTTAATCTTCAACTTAGTCTTTATCCAATCGATATTAAGTTCTGTAAATGGTACATAATTAACATTAGGTATTTGACTTATAGTTTCACAATTAACTATCGTCACATCATCTTCATGATTTAAATATGCTTCTTTGTCATCAATATATACGCAAGCATAAGGTCTCACTAATGAAGGTATATAAGCTAAAAAAATAAGTTTACAGGTAGTTTTGTCTAAAAATACTTCCTCACCTTCGGTAAATACTCCACAAGGCGTGTCATGTACAGTTGTCTTATCTATTTTTGTAAGAGATTTGAACGTATATAACCAAACACTTAATCCCTCAAACTTTAAATTTATTCTATCACAACTATCCGAATCAGCTTTAACATCTAGGATTTTATGTGGCTTGCCATCAGCTAAACAATCCATGCAAGCTAAATGTAAACATACACCTTGATTATCCATATTTAACGATTTATCATAAATCACATAATCGCCTACTTTTAAATCCATAAAACCTTCCTCTTTTAATTCACGTGCTTTTTCTAAAGAATCAGCATCATCGCAACAACCATCTTTAAAATAGTTACGCAAAACACAATCATCACAATCAATAGTTACTCCGTTAGTTTTACGAGGACAATCGCCTTCACTTGCAATAATCTCATTTATTTGCTCTAAGTTTTTTTCAATCATTATTTTCTCCTTAAAATTATAATAGTCTAAACACAGTCTAATGTCAAGACAAAAAAAATTATTTCGCCCAATTAAGGGCGAATATTTTATTCCCAATTTTTCATAGTAATCGGAAATAGTTCACTTAGCATATCTTTAATAATTAATGCATATTCTCTAATTTCATATTGAGCGTGTACATCGCATCGAAGTTCGAGAAAATGAAGTAGATTTCTTAAATCACATGTAAAATAAAATGTAGTATACATTCCTACAGGCAATACACTTCGGGCAACTTCTTTCGATACACCTCCCGATATTAATGCCTTGTAACTATCAATCGCTGTTTCGTTATACTCTTTGAAAAAAGATTGTACATCATCATTAACTCGATTAAGTGAAGGAATGTAAATATCACCACTGAACTCGTGATATCTCATTGATATCTCATTATATTTCCCTGTCCTATGACGCATCCATTGTCTTGCTACGAACAATGGAGCTTTAACTTTAAAAGTTACACTTGCATGTTCAAAAGGCGACATATGCCCATTTTTCAAAAGAATACGAATCAATTTTTCTGTGTTACCGACCTTATCTTTTCCATAACTGATACCAGCAATATTAGCGATTGTTTCATCACTACCAACACTATCTACAAAGTTAACATAACCTTTGTTTAATACATTAATATTTTTTACCATGTAAGTATTCCCTTTTTTCATTGTATTTCATTTTCTGTAATATGTAATATTCCAAATCAATACTATCGTATTCTGCAATAGCTATTAAAATTCTGAAAGGATGTTGCCAATTATCTGTATTTGTATCTTCTGTCAAATCTATTAAATCGTCTAGTAATAAAATAAATGCCCTAAATAAATCTACAGAATTAGTTACACTATTGCTAGTAAAATTAACAAAAGTGTTTGTTATTTCATCGGGAACATCTATCTCATACAATCCAGCAAAATCCAACAATCGTATACCGATATCTGCTAGTTCATCTTCGTATGTATCTTTGAAGTTTTCGCTTTTGAAATCATGATTACCGAGTCTATCTGCATTGATTGCTTCACCTATCTCGGTAACAATAAGCATTATCTGTTTATTAACGTTTTTTTCATCGTTGTGAAATCCATGCATACAAGCATTGTGATATGCTTTGTTTTTTAATTTAATCAGATTCTTCATATATTTCTTCCTTCGGTATCATCACTCGGATGACCTTACAACCATTATTAAAAACATGTTCATGATTCTTACTCCTTGCTAATGAAGAATATAATGAATCAGCTGGACGATTCATGTATTTAGATACTTCCGTCATTGTTTCGCAATAAGCAAGAGGTGTTTCCATCTCGTCACTTGTGGTTATTAAGTAGCAAATAAACACACCTCTGTTTAACACAATTAATCCTCTACATACTGCCAAACATATCCACCAGCCATTTTATGTCTATTTTGACAACAGGTGACAATGTTTGAACCAAAAACTCGAGATGCCTTAGACGCTTCTTTTATTGAATCATATCTAGCTATTTCTTTTCCTTCTTTATCTAACTGAACAACTTTTCTTGAATGACGAGTATTGACAGCAAATATAGGTTTTCCATCCCAATGATTCAGATAACACCATGCATGTCCACGTGAATCAGTTTTATTGTATCTACACAACACATATTGATGATTAGATTCTGTATGTAATTCATCACAAACTTGTTTGACACATTCAAAAACTCTTATTAAATTACCGTCTTTATCCCATTCAAGAATCTCTCTGTTACCCCTTAATTTATTTAATAGTACATGTTTCATTTTAAGTTCCCGAGCAATGGTGTTTCGATATACTTCATGTGCAAATTCTAAATCATCAGTAAAACATAATATCGCTATATTAGAGTCATCCCAATCTTGTTTGAATATGAGTCTTGAAAATCGATTGTTGTATGCAAAATCATACTTACTGATTTTTCTACCAGTAACATGGAGTCCTACATATACTTCTCCAGTTCTACATACATACTTAAATACTTCATATTTTGCCATATAACCTTCTTCATAGTATACACTACTTTTAATTAGAACAATTAAAGGAATCGAACCTTTTATACCTTCACAGGCGTGTTACCATTACACTAAATTGTTACCGTATTATTACTCGTAATAACGCTCAACATCCGTTTCATCAACAACACTTAAATGTGAATCATTAAATACAATATAATCACTATCATCTAATGTACGTTGTCCTTCATCTGTAATGATTATCCAGTTTGAATTTTCACAATATACATTACCTCTGTCAATTTCAAACCTTAACCATAAAGGTAGTGACGTATCATTGATATCTATGTCGCAATCGTACTTAAACATTTTAACAGGTTTATGTTGATATTCATCTGATGATGTGTATTCACATATATCACTTGCCCACCAAGTTTCACCTCTATTTGTTTCTATATTATAGTATAACTCACAATCAGTTTCATCAAATCCGATAATTTCACAGTTTAAATAAAGCACACCTTCTACTATAGCGTCTACTATATCACCGATATGGAACTTATTTACAAAAGGTGTCACTTCATTGAAAACACGTTCAATAACACCTCGAGAACAATAATACAATGAA
>Ga0172378_10000251_pt1 | contig 45920 bp, 37 predicted proteins | sample GrowelOW332metaG_FD_119755 | JGI IMG/M metagenome (GOLD analysis project Ga0172378, IMG submission 119755) | Groundwater microbial communities from an aquifer near a municipal landfill in Southern Ontario, Canada - Pumphouse #3_1 metaG | ecosystem: Environmental > Aquatic > Deep subsurface >...
ACTCGAACAAGAAGATTACAACTTTATGGGCTGGTATTATGACGAAGAACAAACAAGCGTTGCATCAGCAAATGATGAAATCACTTCAAATGTAAGTCTTTATGCAAAATGGGATTTAATTCACGTTTTACAGTTAGATGAATGTGCATATACCACAGATGGTGATACATTAACGATTAACCAAGTAACAACCACCGAGCCTATGTATCAGGTAGCAGGCTCATACACTGTTGATGACACTACTTATACTAAAATTATGTTTGGTGGTGCAAATAGTGCAGTAGAAAAAATCATTTTGAAAAATGGTGTTATAGGATTAAGTAGTGGTGCTTTTTATAATTGTATAAACTTAAACTATATTAAACTTCCAAGTACACTAACGATTATTAATACATCTGCATTTTATAAATGTACTAGCCTTACTACAATAAATATTCCAGATTCAGTTACACAAATAGATAACACTGCCTTTGATAGTTGTTCAAATTTGGTTTCTGTTAACTTTAATGAAAGTTCACTTTTAACCACTTTTGGAAGTGGAGTGTTTAACAAATGTACTAGTTTGGGGGAAATTACCCTTCCCAAATATATTACAACAATAGGCAGTGGCATATTTGATGGATGTACAAGTTTTGAAAACTTGTCTTTCTATGATGGCGATGAGAATAACGAAGTTGATTTACAAATCTCAGGTGGTGGATTTAGTGGATTAACTAGCCTTAAAACAGTAGATTTTGGCGATAATTCAAGCCTTACTTATCTTGGGCCTGCTGTATTTAGTAATTGTAGCAATCTAACTACAATAAACTTTGGACTAAATTCAAAATTAACCACAATCAGTCAAGTTACATTTACTAGTTGTACCAGCCTTACTACTATAAATATTCCAGATTCAGTTACACAAATATTGGACTCAGCCTTTAATGGGTGTTCAAATTTGGTTTCTGTTAACTTTAATGAAAGTTCACTTTTAACCACATTAAACGGTGGAGCATTTAACAATTGTACTAGTTTGGAGGAAATTACTCTACCTAAATATATTACGACATTTGGAAACGGAGTGTTTTCTGGATGTACAAGTTTTGAAAACTTATCTTTCTATGATGGCGATGAAAATAACACAATAGAACTAGCATTAGGAACATTTAGTGGATTAACTAGCTTTAAAACAGTAGATTTTGGTGATAATTCGAGTCTTACTTCTATTGGGCTTTCAGTATTTAGTAATTGTAGCAATCTAACTACAATAAACTTTGGACTAAATTCAAAATTAACCACAATCAATTCAAATGCTTTTGAAAAATGTACCAGCCTTACTACTATAAATATTCCAGATTCAGTTACACAAATATTGGACTCAGCCTTTAATGGTTGTTCAAATTTGGGTTCTGTACATTTTAATGAAAGTTCACTTTTAACCACATTAAACGGTGGAGCATTTGAAAATTGTACTAGTTTGGAGGAAATTACTCTACCTAAATATATTACGACATTTGGAAACGGAGTGTTTTCTGGATGTACAATTTTTGAAAACTTATCTTTCTATGATGGCGATGAAAATAACACAATAGAATTAGCATTAGAAAGTGGTGCATTTAGTGGATTAACTAGCCTTAAAACAGTAGATTTTGGCGATAATTCAAGTCTTACTTCTATTGGGACTAATCTATTTGAAAATTTTAGCAATCTAACTACAATAAACTTTGGACTGAATTCAAAATTAACCACAATAAGTCAAAATACTTTCGATGATTGTACCAGCCTTACTACTATAAATATTCCAGATTCAGTTACACAAATATTGTCATCAGCCTTTCATGGTTGTTCAAATTTGGTTTCTGTACATTTTAATGAAAGTTCTCAATTAACAACATTAGAAAGTGGAGCATTCGAAAATTGTTCTAGTTTGGAGGGAATTATTCTGCCTAAATATTTTACAACATTAGGTAATGCAGTGTTTCAGGGATGTACAAGTTTTGAAAGTTTATCTTTCTATGATGGCGACGAGAATAACACAACAGAACTAGAATTAGATACCAACGCATTTTATGGATTCACTTCTTTAAAAGTTATAGATTTTGGGGACAATTCTAGCCTTACTTCTATTGGGGATAGTGCATTTGGTAACTGTAGCAATCTAACTACAATAAACTTTGGACTGAATTCAAAATTAACAACAATCAGTCATGGTGATTTTTATAAATGTACTAGCCTTACTACAATAAATATTCCAGATTCAGTTACACAAATACAGAACTCTGCCTTTGATGGTTGTTCAAATTTGGTTTCTGTTAACTTTAATGAAAGTTCAGTTTTAACCACAATAGAAAGTGGATCATTTAACAATTGTAAAAATTTAAAAAGTTTAATACTTCCTAAAACATTAACTAGTATAGGTGGAGGGACTTTTGGTGGGTGTACAAGTTTTGAAAGTTTATCTTTCTATGATGGCGATGAAAATAACACAACAGAACTAGTATTAGTAGGTGGCTTTAGTGAACTAACCAGCCTTAAAACAGTGGATTTTGGGAACAATTCCGGTCTTAAAATGCTTAGTGGACATACTTTCTATAATTGTAGCGGGTTAACCTCTGTCAACTTCGGAACTAACTCAAAATTAACTACAATAGATTATGTTGTTTTTGTAAATTGCTGGAATTTAGAAAATATAACAATACCAAATAGTGTTAACGACCTAAATCCAAACGCTTTTCAAAACTGCTATAACTTAAAATCAATAAATCTTGAAACAGGGAATACATCATATGCGGAACAAGATGGTATTTTGTATTCTTCTGATATGACCTCTCTTATAACATATCCTTCTGGGAATACTTTAACTAATTTTGTAATTCCAGATTCAGTTACAAGTATTGGTGAAAGTGCTTTTGCTAATTGTTACAATTTAATATCTTTAACAATTCCAGCAACTGTAACTACAATAAGTCATGATGCTTTGATTTCTGCTTCTAAATTAATTCACATCAGGAATTTAAGTACCATTGATTTAAATTCTTATGTAAATGCATCTTTAATCGGATTTGAAATTTTAACAAATGTAAATGACACTTTTGTAAATACTATAAGTACCACAGCAAATGGAATAACCATATTGTCAGTGGGTGAAACAGATTATGTAATGACATATCTTGGTTCAGATACTACAATAGATTTATCAAGTTATGATTATTTATATCCATATGCACTTACATACAATCACACTATTACGCAAGTAGTCTTACCTATAAATATAACTAGCATTAATGATTACTGTTTTATGAATTGTACAAATTTAACCAGTATTACGATTCCTAATTCGGTTACTAGCATTGGTGTTAATGCATTCTCAGGATGTACTTCTTTGGCTTCTATTACTTTTGCTGATAGTCCAGCACTTGAAGTTATCTCTGATAATTCCTTTGAAAAGTGTATCAGTCTAACTAGCATTATAATACCTAATACCGTTACTAATATTGGTATAAACGCATTCTCAGGATGTACTTCTTTGACTTCTGTTACATTTACAGATGGTTCATCACTCCAAATCATCAATAATAATACATTTGAAAAATGTACTAGTTTAACCAGTATCATCATTCCTAGTTCAGTTACCAACATTAATGATTATGCATTCTACAATTGTACGGGCTTGACTTCTGTTACATTCGAAGAAGGTTCTATGTTAAACACAATAGGTAGTGATGCTTTTGAAGAATGTACAAGTTTGACTAGTATTATCGTTCCAAGTACGGTAACTAGCATTGGTAATTCTACATTCTTTGATTGTACAAGTTTGACTTCTGTTACATTCGCAGAGGGTTCAGTATTAGAAATGATTGGCAGTGATGCTTTTGAAGAATGTACTAGTTTAACTAGTATCATCATTCCAAGTACAGTTACCAACCTTGGTGATTATGCTTTCTATGATTGTACGGATTTGACTTCTGTTACATTCGCAGAGGATTCAGCTCTTACTATTTTAGGCACAAGTGCATTTTATAATTGTACTAGTCTAACTAGTATAGAAATTCCGAATACTCTTACTAGTATTAGTGATAGTACATTTCAAAATTGTACAAGTTTGACTTCTGTTACATTTAAAGAAACATCAAATCTAACATCAATAGGTAATTATGTATTTAGTGGTTGTACTAGTTTAGCTAATATAATTATTCCTAGCACAGTTACTAGTTTAGGAAAGAATGCATTTAGTGATTGTACTAGTTTAACTAGTATCACACTTCCTAACTTAATAACTATAATTAACAATTACACATTCAATGGTTGTAGTAATTTAGAAAGTGTTGAAATACTTGGTGCAATTACTTCAATAGGCATTTCTGCATTTAGTGGTTGTACTAGTTTAACTAGCATTTATATACCTAGCACAGTTACAACCATAAGTAGTTCTGCATTTCAACTTTGTAATAGTTTAGCAACTGTAACAATCGATAGCCAAACTATTGCATCATTACTAACATCTTATACTGCTGGCGGATATTTAATATATGTGGCAGTATTTAATCCTCGCCCAGCAACTATATACTTTAAATCTGGACTAACTGTTACTAGTTATATAACTTCTAACTATACAGTAGTTGTTAGTGATAAAGATGGATATGTAAAATATACTAAAAATTCCTAGATTGTAAAAAATTAAAAAATAAAAAAGGGTTCAAAATTTGAACTCTTTTTTGTTATATAAAGTACTCTTTTAATTATTGATATTAAAAAATAAGAATATTTATTTTTCATCATCTTTTAGATAAATAATACGATGACAATTTTCACATTCTAATATACCTGTTGTTTTTAATTTGTCAAATTTGGCAATAGGTAATTCCATAGAACAGCCACCACATGAATGCCCCATTAGTGGCACAAAAATAGGAAACTTTTTATCACTTCTCAATTCTTTATATTTTGCAAGCAATTTACCGTCAACATTTTTTTCTAGTTCTGCTAGTTCTCTTTTTAGTTTGTGAATCAAGTTTTGTTTGCTTTGAACAAACTCATTATAAGCCTGCATTCCCTGTTCATATTTTTTCTTTGCAAGTTTACCTTGCTCTTTTGTTTTCTCAAATTCGATCAATGTGGTGTTTATTTTTGCGGATAATGTAGAAATGTTTTTTTCAATATTTAATATTCTTGCATTTTCCTGTGTTACCAAGTTTACATTTTCCTTTAACTCATCATCTTTTAGAATTTCTAACTTTTGTTTCGTAAGGTCGTCCACAGTTTTTATACTATTATTAAATTGGTTTTTTAATTCCTCAAATTCAACAATTAAACTACTCGCATTTTTTTCAATAGCCACCAGTTTTTGTTGAGCCGTTTTTACATACTCAACCATTTGGTTTACAACTTTTTTTGCTGGACTATCTGCTATTTCTTTTTCAATAGCCACCAGTTGTGCATCTTTTTTTTGGTATTCTAATATATTATTTAGCATTTTTATTCCCCTTTCATTTTTAAACTAGATAGTTCGGCTATACCTTTTAAAAATTTCTTTTTTCTAGGATTCTCATTCGGCATATCTTTTGAAATGTTTTTTAATTTCTTAATAGTGAAGTCCAACCACGCCTGATAGTCATCACTTCGGTAATCCTCGGTATTTACACCACAATCTATCTGGATATCGTTGAGTTTTTGCAAATCATTTATTGCAGTCATTATGTGATAGTATTTATTTCCATCTGCTATTACTTTATCTCTCAATATCTTGAAACCAAGTTTGTTTAAAACAATTCTCAATTCTCTAATATCATTCATAGGCTGTAAAATTAATCTTGCCTTTTGGCAATTTAGTGGCATTTCGTTCAAAATTTTTATGATAGTACTGCCACCCATTCCTGCTATAATTATCTGGTCTATATCGCTAGAATTAATTCCGACTAAGCCATCAGCGACTACAAATTCAGCCCTCGCAGATAAGTTCTTTTTTTGCAATAACTGTTTGGTTTTATTTAAGCATTTTTCACTAATATCTGTTGCAATAACCTTTTTTGCAATGTTGTTACGAAGTAAATATTCCGTTACAAAGCCGTGGTCGCAACCCACATCAACGGTTACTTCACTTTCCTCTGCTAGACTGACGATTTCCGCCAGCCTTGAATAATCTTTAATCATCTACAAAATCCTTTAATTTTTTACTTCTGCTAGGATTACGAAGTTTTTTCAGTGCTTTTGCTTCTATTTGACGAATACGCTCACGAGTTACATTAAATTCCTTTCCCACTTCTTCCAAAGTCCTAGGGTGCGCATCATCTAGTCCATAACGCAAACGAATAACTTTTTGTTCACGAGGGGTCAAAGTATCTACGACTGCCAAAAGTTGCTCTTTTAGAATTGTCTGTACAACAGCATCAGCAGGTGATTTTGCACTTTCATCTTCCACAAAGTCATAAAACTGGCTATCCCCTTCTTCTCCCGTTGGAGTTTCAAGGCTGGTAGGTTCTAGTGAAATTCTTCTTATTTCGCTTATTCTGTCCTCTGTTATACCCATTTTTTCTGCAATTTCAGAGTCAGTTGGCTCACGCCCCAAAGACTGCCAAAGTTGTCTAGAAACACGGGACAATTTATTGATAGTTTCCACCATATGTACAGGAATACGAATTGTTCGGGCCTGGTCTGCTATGGCTCTACTGATTGCCTGTCTTATCCACCAAGTACCATATGTACTAAAATGGAAGCCTCTACGGTAATCAAATCTTTCTACCGCTTTTATTAACCCCATATTGCCTTCTTGAATAAGGTCACTAAAACTCATACTGGTTTTACCCAGATATCTCTTTGCAATGCTGACAACAAGTCTAAGGTTTGCCTCAACCAATTTTTGTTTGGCTGCCTGGTCGCCTGCCATCATTCTTTTGCCCAGTTCCACTTCATCTTCGGGGGTCAATAAATTTACTTTACCTATGTCTTTGAAATACATTTTTACTGGGTCGTTTATATTTGCTTGATTTATCAAATTTTCAATCATAGCGGCGTCTTCGGCTGTTTCATCTTCTTCTTTGATATTTATGCCTTGCTCTTTGAGTGAAGTCATTATTTCCTCTATCTGCTCAGCCGTTGCGTCAAGTTTGAATAAACGCAAATAAATGTCTTCCTGATTAATAAACCCTTTTTTTGCTGCAACTTCTTTTATTTTTGCAATTTCCTCTGTTAAATCCAAAATAATTACTCCTCTTTGTTTTGTTTTTTCAAGCGTGAATTTCTGCTATTTAATTCATTCATTTTTGCCATATGTTCCATTGATAAGGTTTGAACTTTATCATTTACTTCTTCCAATATTTTAGCCAACTCAAATATCCTATTTAAAGACTTATCTCTATCTTCTTTATTTAATGTTCCACAATTATTTTCCAAAGTTTCTTTTTCCCGTAAATATTTTTTCTCAATATTTTTTAAAATACAGGATTCAAAATAAAATTCTGGCAAGGGGTCGGCAATAAAATTGTAATTTATTATTTGCTTTATTTCTGGCGCATCATTTTCAATATCAAAACGGCTATAAAGTCCACTGATATTTGCCTGACTTCCAGAATTTTCAGCCTCATTTATGTATTTGTAAACATTTTTATAACTGCCAATAAATTCAGTATCTTTACATTTATCCAACTTTGCATAAGGTTTTTGAAAAAGTAAACTGGCTAATATAAACTGGTCTGCCAAATTGTAGGCGTCCACAGGTATTACTTCTGTCTGTTTTTTGTCTTCAACTTCCTCATTTCGTTCATAAAATGGCTTTTCTTTTTCTGTATTTATTTTTTGCAAATCTGTACGAAGTATTTCAATAGGCACTCCTGCATATTTTTGTACAACTTTTAGATAAATATCCTGCGTTGACTCCTCATCTAGCATTTTTATTACCACCAGTGCCTCGTGAATAAATTTTGATTTGCCAGAATGAGAATTTAAATCATATTTATTTGCCAAAACTTTTATTTTATAATCTACGCCCTCAGTAGAGTCTTCCAACAATTTTTTCATTGCTTCCGCACCATACATATGTAAAAATTCATCTGGGTCGTGGTTTTCTGGAATAGTAACCACACGCACATTTAGTCCACTTGCACGCAAAGTATCTATACTTCGCAAAGCCGCTTTTCGCCCCGCTTCATCACCATCCATTAGTAAAATAATATTGTCGCTAAACTGTTTAATTTTTCTAGCGTGCATAGGAGTAAGTGCCGTACCCAAGCAGGCAACTGTATTTGTAAAGCCAAACTGGTGCATTGTAATAACATCAATTTGTCCCTCACAAATAATCACATATGGGAAACCAACATAAAGTGTGGCACATTCTTTTCTTTCTTTGTCCCGTTGCTTTTTTAATAAATTAATAGCAAAAACTATTTCAGATTTGTTGAAAACAGGCGTTTGAGTGGTATTTTTATATTTTGCTAATTCTTTTGCTTCCAGAATTCTACCACTAAATCCTAGTACTTCACTCTCCGTATTTATCAAAGGAAATATTAGTCTTTTGCCATAAGCATCAAATATACGCCCTTCATTCTCACTTAAAATTCCCGCTTTTTTGATTAATTCGGTACTATAACCTTTACTCTTTAAGTATTTACCTACACTATCAAAATCCAAACTGCAACCTATCCCAAAGCGAACGATACTTTCTTTTGAAATATCTCTTTTTGCCAAATATTCTCTTGCAACTTTTGCTTGTGGGTGATTTGAATTAAGATTTTGAAAATAATATTTTGCACAATCACGCAGACAATTTATCATTTGGTCGCGTTCGGCTTTCTTTTGTCTAATTAATTTTGCACTATCATCATCAATAGCAGGTAGAGGCATATTTGCCATTTCGGCTAATTTCTGCACCGCTTCATAAAATGTAATATTTTCATATTTTTGCAAAAATTTTACAACATCACCAGATTCTTTGCAACCAAAACAATGGTAATATTGTCCCGCTTCATTTATCATAAAAGAAGGCGTCTTTTCATTATGAAAAGGACAAACACCAACATAGTCCCTACTACTCTTTTTGAGTGGCACATATCTTGATATAACATCAACAATACTGCACCTGGACTTTAATTCGTCCAGCCACTCTGGTGAAAAAATCAATTTTGTCATTGTTCTCCAAATTAATTTAATTTTTTTCTAATTGTATTTGTAATTATATTGTTCGCAACTACTTGTACAAATTCCTTTATTTTAAGCAACTTTTTTTAAAATATATTGTTTTTCACATAATTTACTATAAAAAACATATAAATTTAATATTTTTATTGCTAAAATATTGAATTTATTATATTCTATATCAAAGGAATTTCATATGAATAAAAATAGTAAACAAAAAATTGCTGTCAGTAAAAATAAGATAAGCAATAATAAACCATTAGTTAAAAAAATAAATAATAAAAATAACAAAAAAGTAGCCGTAAAAAGCACTTCAAAAAGCACAATTCCAACAAATAAAAGCCCAAAAAGAATTGTTAAAAAGAAAAAACCAGTTAAAGCTATATTAATTGTATCAATCATATTTGTTTTGTTGGCTGGTATTTCAGTTTCGTATTTGGTATGGAATTATAATAGAGAATTTACCGTAAGTTTAACAGATATTTCGGGTATTGAATACAGTGGTTACGACAATACAACTATCAAAAACGGTAACAATTTTTGTTTCACAATAGACATAGATGAAGGCTTGGTAGAATATCCAGAACTTTTGGCAGTCAAAGCAAATGGTGTAACTCTTGAAGCGGATAACGGTATATATACAGTGGCTATTTGTGCAGATACAAAAATAGAAGTTTTTGGCTACGGTACTCCTGGTCTATTCATTGACAATACTACCATAATTGCAGGTGTGAATAACGAACTTATTATTATACCTTATGGAATAACAAATATTGGTTATAATTCTTTTGATGGATTAAACTTAATTACTACCGTAGTTATTCCAGATACTGTTACCAAAATAGAAGATGTAGCCTTTTATAACTGTACAAACTTAACCGACATTACTTTTTCAAATAATCTTTATACTGTCGGGTTTTCGGTTCTTTATGGTACAAAATGGTTAAACAATCAGCCTAATGGAATTGTATATATCAACGACAATATTGTCTATTCTTATAAAGGAACGATGCCTGCAAATTCTAATATATTTTTTAGAGAAGGAATAATTAGCATTTGTGGAATGGCTTTTATGCAACAAGAGCAACTTTTCGGTATCCACCTTCCTGAAAGTCTAAAATATATAGGTGAGGGTGCTTTTATAGGTTGTATAAATTTACAAACAATAGATGTTAAAAATAGTATTCAATATATTGGAAGAAATGTGTTTTATGCAACTCTTTGGTTAAATAACCACGCAGATGGTTTGGTTTATCTAAATAACTGGTTGTATAGTTACAAAGGTACACTTTCCACTGTTTCTTTAACTATACAAGACGGAGTAATAGGAATAGCAGGAAACGCATTTAATTCATTAACAGGTCTAACAAGTGTAGAAATACCCGCAAGCGTTAAATATATTTGCACTTATGCTTTCTATAACTGTAATATTTCCACTATTTCTTTACCCGAAAATTTAGAGTATATAGGTGAATCGGCATTTTATAAAACATCACTTACAACTATTACTATCCCAAGTAAAGTAAAGACAATAGAATTACAGGCATTTGGAAGATGCACAAATTTGGTTAGCGTAAATATAATCTCAAATATCGATATATTACCTCACGAGATATTTACCGAATGTAGCAATCTAGAAAGTATAACTTTTACAGGCGATGTAAACAAAATAAACTCAAATGCTTTTTATAATTGTACCAAATTAAATTCAATAACAATAAATTCCAGTACCCCTCCAACAATTATAGGTTCAAACTTCTTATCAAATACAAGTGCTAACTTGCACATATATGTTCCAACTCAAAGTCTAGCGACTTACAAATCGTATTCAGGTTGGAGTGCGTTTAGTGATAAAATATTTGCAATATCTTAAATAATAAAAAAATGCTCTAAATTTCAGGGCATTTTTATATTTTTAAACTTTTTATTTTTCTATTAAACCTATACGAAAAATTTGTAATTAATATATACAACATATCGTGCAAAACTTCATCATTAACTTTCAACTTTGCTAATTCATTATAATCTAGATTACTCAAAATTTTTAAATTTGCCAGCACCTGTGGACTAATCAAAATTGAATTGTTACCATCATCACATAGTAAACAATCTATCTGCCCGCTATTTAAAACAAGCCTTGCTCCACCCTGAAATTCGTTTCCACAATTTTTACATCGGGAAAAATTAAGTGAATAACCAGCATTTTCAAAAAGACTAAGCACAAATTTTACTAGTACCAAACCGCTATTTATTTGTATATCACACATACCAGCAAGTGCTTTTATCATATCTAAAAATAGTGGTGGATTTGGTTCATTGACAGTGGTAACGCTATCCACCATTTCCAAAATAGTACTTGCATAAACAATTTTGTCATAATCTTTTGTAATATCAAAAAAACTTTCTATTTCGCTAGCACCTGTACAAGTCAAGATGTCCCCACGACCTGCAACATTAAATTCGGCAAAGCACAACGGTTGTGAAGCAAATTTCATTTTTGATTTGAGTTGTCTTACTCCCCGCAAGGTAATAGAAATCTTACCGCTCTCCAAAGTAAAAACGGTAAGAATTTTATCTTTTTCGCCCCAGTCAATCGCTCTTAGGACTACCCCTTTCTGTACTTTCTCTTGCATTATTTTGTCCTTTGCTCACTTCTTTGTAAAATAAGTATGCACCTATTTCACCCGATTCGCAAAAATTTTTCCAAGCAATATTAGATAATTTTTGTTGCCATAATTGTTTTTGAAAATTTTTGTCTTTTCGCATAATATACCTCTTGGTTTATTATGCTTTTTATTAATTAAAATATGTACTTATTCTATGTCAACATAGCCCAAGCCATTGATTGCCCCTTCTCTATCACGCCAGTTTGGTTTCACCTTTACAAAAAGGTCAAGATATACAGGTTTATCCAAAACTTTTTCCATCGCTAGTCTGCTAGCAGTGCCTATTTTGGATAGCATTGAACCCTTGCTTCCTATTATTATATTTTTGTGCCCATCTCTTTCACAAAAAATTGTTGCACTGACTATCACAGTCTTTTTTGAATCATCTATACTGTCAATCATCACTCCCACGCCGTGTGGCACTTCCTCGTCTAACATCCAAAGCATTTTTTCTCGAATTATTTCTGCCAAAGTAAAACTGACGGGCTTGTCCGTTATTTCATCATCTGGAAAATACTTTATGGTATCTGTCATATTTTTTAAAATGCCTTGAAGCAACAAATCTAAGTTTTTGCCTTGCAGGCTGGAAATAGCATAAATATCTTTTAGCCCCTTTATTTCATTCAATTTGGCAAGCCTAGGATACAAAGATTCATAAGTACTCAAATCCACTTTATTTACTACGGCAAATACAGGATAATTTGCTTCACAATACTTTGAAAGCATATGTATGTCATCTTCTTGAAAATCTTTTGAACCGTCCAAAAGATACAGTAATAAATCTACATCTTTTGTTGCGGTATCTATACTTTTTTTCATATATTTATCAAGCGAATTTTTGACTTTATGTATTCCAGGCGTATCAATAAAAACAACCTGATAATCGTTGTTGTTTAATATTCCCATAATATTATTTCTGGTAGTTTGTGCTTTTGGCGACACTATGGAAACTTTTTTACCAAGCAGTGCGTTTATCAAAGTTGACTTTCCAACATTTGGCTTTCCTACTACTGCAACAAATCCTGATTTAAAACTCATTTTTTTACCTCTTTTATTTATCTCTTGGGAAAGGCAGTAATTCCTGCATATTTAATTCTTCTATCTCACCCTTACCGTTTGAAATTATTACTTGTGCAACACTACTAAACTCTCTCAAAATCTGTCTTTCTGTTCCCGTTGGGAAAGGCATCATATTTTCATTATAAACAGCAACCGCCATAATATTGAAACAGCCTTCACTAACTGCTTTACAAACTGCCACTTCAATAGCACCCAGACTATTACTCAAAGATACATTTTCAATATTACAGCCACCAAAAAGCATACCATTTTGAGTCAAAACGCAAGCCCCTATGGGTGTATCCGAATAGGGACAGTAGGCAAATTCACTAAACTTTTTTGCCTGTTCTATCAATTTCCCTACTGTTTGTTTGTCCATAAAACCGCCTTTATTTACAAAATATTTTACCCAAGTTCCTGTTTTTTATTGATTAAAATAAACTAGCCCGCTTTTTTTAACAATCTGTCCAAGTTCTCACAAATTATTTGTTCGTGTTCTCGCATTATTTTCAAATCTTCTTCTTCCTCGTGGTCATATCCAAGTAGGTGTAACATTCCGTGGCAAAACAACTCTACCACCTCTCTATATTGTGAATGTTTCCATTCTTTTGCCTGTTCTTTTGCTACACTTTCACAAATAAAAATTTCACCCAAATAAATAGTTCGGTTTTTCTTATCATAATCTAAAGGGAAATTCTTTTTATTTAATTTCAAAAATTTTGGATTATCAATCATTCTAAAAGAAATAACATCAGTAGGTTTATCTTTGTTTCTGTAATCTTTGTTTATTTCATTTATACGCTTTTCATCAACATAAAAAACGCCCACAGAAATCTTGTATCTAGGTTGGTTCTGCTCTTTTAATATAAATTTTGCTATTTTTTCTAAAATTTTTGAGGTTGGCAATATTGCATCAGTTTGATTTGTTACTATTACTTTCATTTTTTTCTCCTAAGTTATTTGCCTATCTATACTCATATAATAGGTTACAAAATAAATATCTCCTACCAGTGCTATTGTGAATTTTTCATCCAGCACTTCGTTTTCATTACATTGTGCCAAGGTCAATTCCTTTGCTTCATAAATTAACGCTTCTTTTTCATCTTCAAAATTTCTGGTTACTTCAATTTCAGTGGTTTCATAATAATATTTTATAGTTACTTTTATAGGTAGAGGGGAAGAACTAACTAAATATTTTGTAACAGTTACGATGTCGTAAGTAGTTGGCAATTCTATATTAGCATTGCCCAAGGCTATATCCTGCCCAAAAGCATTCAAACTACTAACACTAACAACATTACCTGTTCTAGCATACTCAACACTATTTATAGCAAAATCCACAGTAGATGAATACCACTTACTAGCATACACTATACCTTTTGCTTCACATTCAACTTTTTCTTCATTTCTATCTATAAAATAATTTGCAATGAGAGGTTGCCCTTTTGTTACGACATCACCGACACGCACCAAGGCTGTACCAGAAATTAGATGAATGCGAGTAATTACACCATCCAAAGAAGCAATTATTTCACCTTCTGCATTCTTTTGTACTTCATTTGGCAATGTGGCAAGCGTAGTGTTTACAATTAGATAACATCCATAAAATGACACATTTACTAGGCTAAGTTCTTCAAACTGATTGCAAAGAGTTACCTCTAAATTATTGCAGTCAATTTTGGACTTTGCCTGACCATAAATGCCAGATGATTTTAAATACTGTTCAACTGATTGAGTAATTGCTTCATCTTCGGTAAAGACTTTTACTCCCCAGCAAAATTGATTGAGAATAATCAAAAATACACAACACACAAACAGACCAGTTGCTACTCCTAGATGCCCCAAAAATTGATTGTAACAACGCAAAAACAACGGGCTTTGTAGTATGCTGATAGTATAACACGATTTATTAAAATTAGCAAATAAATATTGTAAATTCTTGTAGGGTACATAAAGCCTTAATTTTTGATTGTCCAACTTTTCTACTCTTTTGGTTTTTATGCCAAAAGCATTCAGCGTATTCAAAAAACGGTGTAGATTTGCTCCTACTACCTCAATTTTTACCCAGCCCATCTTAGTTATCTTCAAATTGACACCTCACTATCACTAACGCAAGTTATTTTACCTTTTATACAAACCTCATTTTTATTAAATTCGTATAGTCGAAGATTTGTACCCACTACTATTATTTTACTTTTGCCAAAGGAAAGTATTATTTTGCAAGTATTGTAGAGTTCTATTTTGGTGTTTGCTTCTATTATTAATACTGAATTATTGATATTTGTATAACGGAAACCTTTTACTACTCCGCCTACATCCATACCGATTTTTTCGCTTAACTCCTCTAAAAACATAACTTCCTCCGTATATTTAATCTATGCCAAAAATTCAAAAAATAGACTATAACAAAAATTTTCAAAAAGATGTTGAAATTTGTCTAAAAGTGTTGTATAATAATTTTAATAAAAGGTGGAAATTTTATGCAACTTGAAAAGGAACTACCCAAAAAAGTTATTCAAATTATAAATTCTATACCTGAAACCACACCATTAAATCAAAGCGACTTTCTTATTGAGGCACTCACAGTGTTTTCTCAAAATCCCATTTTTAGAAAAGCACTAAACTCCATTCATAACATCAAAGATTGTTCTTATACATACATAGATAAAAATAATGGCCGTTTGGATTTCGTTATAAGATTAAGCCAAATAGAAGGTCGTTTTGATGCTGATTTAGGCATTGGTATTCATAATGTTGGTACAGAATTATGTAGTCTTGAACTCAATATTATATGTGCCGATGAAATACTTTATAATTTACCTATAAATACAGTTGAAGAAGTGTACAAGATTCGCTATCTAAAACCAGAAGAATATAAACCACCAAAAGGTGCAAAAATTATTTTCACACCATACCTTGACCGTCTATTTTTTGCCTTCTTAAAAAACTGTTATTTTATGGCAAATTATTCACCACTTGAAAAAGCACCTGTAAATATCACTCAAATAATCAGTTATGATTCTGCAAAAGCATCAAAATCTTATCCTGAATATTTACCTAATCCCGCTGATGCCAAAAGACTAAAAGTTAAACAACATTGTGGTGGTACTCAATTACGAACTGTAAAATGGAATAGCGATTTAAAAGGCAATGTTTTGGATAAAGAAATCAGTTTGGATACTTATTTTAGAGTACTTCGTGAATTTAGAGCATACAAAATCACGCCTCAAATTAGAGGTTGTATAATTGAAAGAACAGAGGAAGGCAAAACCAGTGGAAATGCTCACCGCAGTTCTTCAAAAAGAAAAGTAACAAAGAAAGTTAACATTCCTTTTGAAAGACTAAAAGATTTGGGTATGATATTTAATGAATTTGAAAAGCGTTGTATGTACACAGAAAAATCTAAATTAGTAGCGCCAAAAGTGCCTGAAAGTTACATAAGTGAAAAACAAAGACTCAAAAGAGAAGACATAGAGTTACTTGGTAAAAAGCGTTCTTTCGAGAGTTCTAAGGAACAAATTGAACACGGAAGAAGACCTGCTGACCCAAGTTCTCAAAAAATTAAATTTAATTATTTACAAAATCAAAAACTAAAAGAACTTAAACACGATGAATCAATAAAATACAGACGCAGTAGGGGACAGGTTATTGATTTGGTAGAAGAAGTATTAAATAATTACCCTGAATTACAGGAAGATATTGTTACAAGTACCATTATTCAGCCAGAGAGTCAATATGCTATGACAATGACTTCAAAATAAAATTAAAAATTAAAAAAAACACCTGAATTACAGATGTTTTTTTATTTTTTTAATTAAAATATCTTAACTATTTAATTTTTGTAATGAACTATTCAAAGTTTGTTGCTTATCTTTTAATTCTGCCAAATCTTTATTATATTTTTCTATAACCTGATTTGGTGCTTTTGCAATAAAGCCTTGATTATTTAATAACTTTGTCAGTCTTTCTATTTCAGTTACTGCTTTGCTTATTTCGGCATTCAGTCTTGCTTTTTCTTCATCTAAGTCAATCAACTCGCTACCATCAAGGTATAGCAAATAGTAGGGAGAAGAAATAAGCATATCATTTTTGTTGGTAGATTCATTTTCTACTACGGTAATTTTTGTGTTTGTCAATTTTTGAATGTAAATAATATTTTCTTCCAAGTTTACTTTTGTTTTACGAACAAGCATTTTTACATTCAATGTTTTCTTTGGCTCACATTTGTATTCAGTACGGATATTACGAATACTACGAGTGAGTTCCATAATAGATAGCATCTGCTCTTTTTCTTTTGTAGCAACAAACTTTTTATCATATTTTGCCCAAGGCGAAAACATAATTGTTTCTTCATCAAAAAGATTTGTATAAATTTCTTCGGTTACGAAAGGAGCAAATGGGTGCAACATTTTTAAAATATTTCCTAAAACATATTTCAAAACAGAGGCAGTCGTATTTACAATCTCACTATCATTTGATTGCATATTTGGTTTACTAAATTCAATGTAGTAATCACAAAATTTGTACCAAGTAAAATCATAAATTTCCGTTAAAGCCATTTCCAGATTAAACTTGTCAAACAATTTTCCTAATTTTTTCAGCAAGTCATTTAATTCACTCAAAATCCAAATATCAGCAAGTTGTAGTTTGCATTTATCAAGTGGTAAAATTTCCTTATCTTTTAAATTCATTTCTACAAATCGGCTAGCATTCCAAACCTTGTTGATAAATTTTCTAGCGGTATCAAGTTTTGAATCATCATATCTATTATCGCTAACGAGTGAACTACCATAAATTAATGCAATACGCAAAGCATCAGCACCGATTTCATTTGCTACTAATTCTGGGTCAACACCATTGCCTAAGTTTTTACTCATTTTTCGTCCAGCACCATCACGAATAAGTCCTGTAACTACAACATTTTTTAGCGGTGTAACGCCTGTTAATTCAATGCACATAAATAACATTCTAGCAATCCAGAAAGTCAAAATATCATATCCACTAGCCACCAAATCAAATGGGTAATAAGTCTTTAAGTCCTGAGCATCTTGTGGCCAACCAAGAGTAGAAATAGGCCATATACCACTACTAAACCAAGTATCCAAAACATCTTCATCTTGAATTATATTTTTGCTATGACACTTTGGACATTCGCACATATTTTCACTAGCATATATATTACCGCAATCCTGACAGTAATAAATAGGAATTCGATGCCCCGACCATAATTGTCTAGAAATACACCAGTCCTCAATATGATTAAGCCATTCATATATACGCTTTTTTGCAGATTCAGGAACAATATTTACTTCTTTCTTTTCTATTCGTTCTTCCGTTTTCTTGGCAATTTCTTTCATCGAAACATACCACTGTTCAGTAATCAAACTTTCAACAGGAGTTTTGCAACGCTCACAACAGCCTACTTTGTTTTCATAGTCTTCCATTTTTTCTAATAGCCCGATTTTATCGAGATATTCTGCAACTTTTGTTCTGGCGTCCAAACCTTTCAGCCCTTTGAATTGTGCACACTGTTCGTTTAATTCGCCATTTTTCTCAATAACTTGATTGAAACCTAAATTATATTTTTTGCCTATATTGTAGTCATTTATATCGTGGCTAGGTGTAATTTTTAATGCACCTGTACCAAAATTCATATCAACATAATCATCAGCAATAACAGGAATGGCTTTATTGATTATAGGTAGTATTACATTTTTGCCTACAAAATTTTTGTAACGCTTGTCCTTTGGATTAACTGCTACTGCCAAATCACCAAATAGTGTTTCGGGTCTAGTGGTTGCTACTATCAAATATTCCGTTTTACTGTTTTCCAAATAATATTTGATATAGTACAACTTAGATTTTTTATCTTCATATATAACTTCAATGTCGGACAATGCAGTATTACAATTTGGACACCAATTTGTCAGTCTTTCACCTTTGTAAATTAATCCTCTTTTCCACAACTCTACAAAAGCGTGATTAACCGCTTTGTTTCTCGGTTCATCTCGGGTAAAACTCAAACGCTTCCAGTCAGCAGAATAACCCAGAACTTTTAGTTGTGATAAAATTTCTTCACTATACTCTTTGTACCATTTTTGAATTTCTTCTTCAAATTGTTCACGAGTCAAATCTTCTTTTTTCTTACCCTCATTTTGCAACTTGGAAACAACCTTTGCCTCTGTAGCAATGGCTGCGTGGTCTGTACCAGGCAAGTACTCAACATTAAAACCGTTCATTCTCTTGTATCTTGCCATAATATCGCTTACAGAATTATTCATAGCGTGTCCTAGATGTAATCTTCCTGTAATATTTGGAGGTGGCATCAAAATTGAATATTTGGGCTTGGTACTTGTATTATCACTGTCAAAATACCCGTTTTCTAACCAACGAGTATATATTTTATTTTCAAAATTTTTGGGTTCATAAGTCTTTTCCATAATTTCACCTTTTTAGCAATTTCATTATTCTTTTATTTTATCATTTAAAGCACAAAAAGTCAACTTGGTAAAATTATAAAAGCACTATAAAATTCGTGCTTTTATTATGTCAAAACACTTTTTATTGTTTATTATTTATCTTCCTGTTTTGAGGCTTTTTGCTTTTCTTCTTCTTTCTTTTCTTTTTCCTCGGCCTTTTTCTCAATAATGTAATCCGTTGTATCCTGCACATTTTCTAAATTTGTTTGTTGAATAATATTATCTGTAACAATATTATTTATGGTTGTGTTTTCTGCTTTTGTTACTGAATTTGCGATTTTTTCGCTTACCTCTTGTTGCAAGTCCTGATGAGTGTCTATAATTGCATCAATAGTTTCTAATTTTTGATTTGCTACATCTAATTTGGTTTGTACATTCAGTGGAGTAATTTTTCGCTCCTCGTGTGGAATAACTTTTAAATAAGTTACATACGAAATTGTAGTGATAATCAAATATCCAAGAACAATAACTGCTCCCATAATCACATACCCTAGCCATTCAATATTTGTAAAAAGAGAAACGATACTGCCTATCATAATTAAAAGCCCACAAGTCAATCCAACGAATACGGAAATTGTAGTAGTCTTTTCATAAATTTGATTGTATTTTTGCACCCAAGGAAAACAGACTATATTCTTTTTTTGATTCATAAATGGTAAATATGCACTGATTGTTGCAACAATCAAACTGACAGGTATTGTAATTAATAACATAATTGAAATACTTGCAGACTCACCTATATTAGTACCAGAATTTGCAACATCAATCATTAGCCAACAGCAAGATATAAATATAATATTAATTATTGCTATTGTTTTATCTCTGTTTTTATAGTTTGACAATGATTTTTCATCTTTTTTTTCATCTTTACTTAACACAGAAAATAAACAAAAGAAAATTGTTACTAAACTGAAAGGTAAAATAGATAACCACGGAGAGCCTACGCTATCAACAATCATATTATTAATATGATTTGGTGCAATAATAGGCAAAGCAAAAATTATAACCAACAAAACTGCAAGCAAATTTGTAATAGCCACGCCAAATATTGCCCATTTGAACTTATACATACCACCCTCCTATTTCAACTTTTTAAAATATGATTTAATTTTACTATAATTTTATTTAAAAAGCAACTAAGAGTAAATAATTATTCGACATTGGAAGATAATTATGTTAGAATATTACAATATTATATTATATTCAGGGGGTCAGGAAGTAATGGCTTGGTATTTTATTTTATTAATAGTTTTAGCCTCATTGCTTTTTTTACATATCCTATTTATTATAGTGGTATATAATATTATGTTATACCACCCCAAATTTGATGAAAATTATGCCTTAATGACAAAAGAGGAAATGCACACTCTAAAATACAAGATTAGAGAAGCAGAGAAAGACACAATAAGAGTCCCATATACGCACGAATATTTGCAAATTGGCAAATATAAAATGCACGCACAATTTTATAATCAAGGAAGCAACAAATCAGTGATTATTTTGCACGGATATTGTGCAAGAATTGAATATAGAATGATGGATATGCCATTTTATTACAATAATGGTTTTAATGTCTTGATGGTAGATTTGCGTGCACACGGAGAAAGTGAAGGGAAATATATCACTCTTGGGGCACTGGAAAGCAAGGATACAATGGAATGGATAAAATGGCTAAGTAAAAAAACAAAAAATAGCAAAATCGTACTGGACGGCGTTTCAATGGGGGCTGCTACTGTTCTAAATTGTGCAGGCAATCCTAACTTACCAGACAATGTTGTAGGTGTGATTGCGGACTGTTCTTTTACTTCACCGTATGATATGGCAAAATATTTATTGTGGCACTACGGAAAAAGTATCCCCTATGGCAGTTTATATTTGGGCTGGCTTTACACCAAATGGTTTTTACATTATGACCTCAAAAAAGATGCACCTATTGAAAATGTAAAACACGCTAAAATACCTGCATTAATTATTCACGGCGATAGTGATAAATTTGTACCTTTCAATATGTCGCAAAAAATTTATGATGCATATGCGGGCGGAAAATCAAGATTAATTACAAAAGGCACAGGTCACGCACTTAGTTCAGTTTTGCATACAAAAGAATGTCATACTGCAATTACAAATTTTTTAAAGAAAGTAATCTAAATATATTTTATAAAAAAGAGGATAAAATTCCTCTTTTTATTTACGAAAATTTGAATATTGACAACTTTGTGGTTGTGTGTTAATATATCCTTAATAAAAGCGACAAGGAGAACTAATTTATGGAGCAAAAATTAGAATGGTTCATAGACAAATCACCTAGAAAAACTGCCTGTTATTTAATCGCAAATTATGTAACAGAAATTGTATTATATAACAGTATGGACGATGATAAATTGCCTGATGAAATTGTACTTGCTGATTACAAAATAATTAAATTACGAAAGAATCTAATGACGGTAATGAATCAGGAATTGAAAAAAATTAAAAGCAAAAAAGAAAACGAAACAGATTTGTACACTTTTTGCTTAAATTTTGCAGACAAAAACAATGAAAATAATCATATAATTTTTGATACACTTAAAAAACTCGATATAGATACCAAATATCTTGGAGAAGAATTTTATTCATTAGTTGAAATTGATAAGGAAAATGATTTTGTTTATATAGAACTTGCCGATGAAGACGATTTTGATAAATGTACCACTTATTATATTAATCTCGATTATTCAGGTCAAGGCAGTGTTGTAAATCAATCTGTTGAGCCAAATTATGCTTTGGTAAATGCTTTTTCTAGATAAAAAAAGTTTTCCACAAAAGAACTAATATGTGGAAAACTTTTTTATTTTATATTAATTTACCAAAGTATTTATTTTGCCCAAAATTTCACACTCTCTAAATGTGTTTTTTTGATTTGCTAAAATAAATGATGCTATATCGTTATTTTTTAAAGTTCTTAAATCAATAAATTTATTATAATTATGCCAACCTAAATTGTTTATTAAACTACTATTTAATAACTCAAAATAGCACTGACTTATTTTGTATCTACGAATAGCAAAACATTTATTTTTTTGGTCTACATAATATAAGTTGTTTTTAAAACCGCAACTACTACAATTATTCCCTATAATCGTTTTGTATGGGCAATGACAAAATGTCATCAAACTAGGTGTGCCCAAAGTGTAAACAAAGTCATTTTTTGACAAAGTAAAGTTGCTTAATTTTTGCTCAATAGATAAAACATTTTGCGTTATATTAAAATCTTTCAACAATAATTTTGCAAAGTTATTAAAAATATTTAGCCCCGTACCTGCTATTACTTTTGAACCCGTTAAGGCGTAACTAACCGCATACAAGTTATTTGCAATTAATACTAATTGTGGAAATTGTTTTATAATATTATCTAAAATAGACAAATCTAAATAATTTGCAACGATAGGCAAATTAAGTCCTACATATTGAAAATTTTTTGTATCTTTTATAAATTTTGATACAATTTCCAAACTAAAATTACTTGGTGATAAACAAATTAAAGTATTATCTTTTAATTGATTAAGTAAAGAAAAATCAACATTTTCATCAACTAAAATAATATTTTCATACAAGGCTTTGTCTTGTGTTTCAAAGTTTGTTTTTAATATTTGTTTCACTTTGTTTTCATCGCAAAATGCTGTAATATTACTAGCATTAGTGTTTATGATTTGGGTTCTAAGATTTTCAACAGCACGCCTGCGTAAATCGTTTATTATAGACTTTGGTATAAAAACCATATCACTAGTTACATCTATTTTTTCACAATAAAAGTTTGTATCACCAAGTTTACTAAACTGTAAACTAATCTCATCTTTTGTAGTAGGTTTATTTTGTGCAACAGGGCAAATGTAATCTGTAACAGTGTTTACAGAAATTTCACCGCAAGATAAAGTACAAGATAATGCTCCATTAATATTTGCTTTTACAGATATATTTATTGAAATCTTTTTTACTACATCAATTTTTTGTTTTTCTGCTTCAAAATCAAGAATTAAAAACACTCGAAAATTCACTTGCAATTTGTGTTTTGTATAAATTACAAATTCATCTTTACCCAAAACTTCTACATTCCCGACACCAAGACTCACGACCTGTTCATTATTTGCGTTTACAAATTTGAGTCCATCACCAGCGTGAAGTGGTTGCGAACTTTTGATTATTACCTTGGATAAATCTTTAAAAGGGATTACGGAAATAACTTTCCCTATTTCTATACCCAAGTGATTTTGTGTCGCCTTATTAATTATTCTATCAGGAACACCACCATTTAGATAAGCATCATAATTAAACTCGCCCCTACTAAAAACTTTGCGTAATTTGTATATCTCATCATTAATATTTATTTTACTTTTATTATTGATTGCATCTAATGCCTTTCTATAACTATCAACAGCCTGCCCAACATACCCCTCTCTACGCAATCTGCCCTCAATTTTAAAACTGGTTACGCCTGCATCAATTAGTTTTTGCAAATTTTTGATTAAACACAAATCGGCTGGCGACAACAAAAATTCTTGCTTTCCATTCTCATCTAAATTATTTGAATACTTCATACGGCAAAGTTGTTTACACATACCACGATTTCCACTATATGAAGTTTCAAAAGCACTGAAATAACAATTACCACTAAAAGCAACGCACAGAGCACCTTGCACAAAATATTCAATTTCAAGTTTTGTATTTTGTTTGATTTCAATAATATCTTCCAGTTTTGCCTCTCTAGACAAAACAACCCTTGTAAAACCTAAACGCTCTGCCATTTTTGCACCACGCAAATTATGAATACCCATTTGCGTACTTGCGTGTAAATTTATATTTGGAAAAGCCTCACGCAAAACATATGCTACACCAAAATCTTGCACCAGATACGCATCAACTTTTGCCTTTACCGCACATTTTACCATTTGAATAAAATCAGGCATCTCACTATTTTTAATTAAAGTATTTATAGTCAAATAGACCTTGACTCCAAATAGATGAGCAAAATCTGTAACTTCCTTTATATTTTCCTCTGTAAAATTTCCTGCTTTTGTTCTTGCATTAAATTTTTGCATACCTAAATAAACTGCATTTGCGCCATTCATCACGGCGACTTTAAAAGCCTCCATATCACCAGCAGGTGCTAATAATTCTATATTGTTCATAATATCTCCATTTGAATAATTTTAACATTTGCTCACACTTTTGGCAAGACTTAAAATAATAAAAAACTTTCTAAATTATAGAAAGTCTTTTATTTTATTAATCTATTTCTTCTGGTTCAAATTGACTATTATACAAATCAGCATAAAAACCATTCTTCTCAATCAATTCCTTGTGGTTACCCTGCTCTATTATATCCCCGTCTTTCATAACAAGTATCAAATCTGCATTTTTGATAGTCGATAAGCGGTGTGCTATCACAAATGAAGTTCTGCCTTTTGTCAATTTATCCATTGCTTTTTGAATTAATACTTCTGTACGAGTATCTACCGAACTAGTAGCCTCATCAAGTATTAACATAGGGCTGTTTTGTACCATTGCTCTTGCAATAGTTAAAAGTTGTTTTTGCCCTGCACTAATACTAGTACTGTCGTCCAAAATTGTATCATATCCATTTGGCAAAGTCTTTATAAAGTGGTCAATTCCAACCGCCTCACACGCTAATACAACTTCTTCATCAGGTACATCTAATTTACTGTATTTTATATTATCTGTTATTGAACCTTTGAAAAGCCAAGTATCTTGCAAAACCATTCCAAACAAATTGTGTACATTTTGTCGTGTCAATTCATCAATAGGCACTCCATCTATCAAAATGCTTCCGCTATTAATCTCATAAAAACGCATAAGTAAGTTTACAATAGTAGTTTTTCCCGCCCCCGTAGGTCCAACAATTGCTACTTTTTCACCCGCTTTGATTTCAGCATTAAAGTTATTTATTATAACCTTGTCGTCATTATAACCAAAGTGAACATTTTTAAATTCGACTTGTCCTTTTACATTCTCTAATACAGTCGTTTTACCCTTTTCGTCAGCCATTTCTTCTTCTTCCAAAAATTCTGCAACTCTTTCGGTAGCAGCAGTTGTTGCTTGCAAACTTGTAAAGGACTGTGCCATTTGAGATAGTGGTTGCGTAAATAGTCTAATATAAATCATAAAGGCTACAATAACTCCAAAAGTAATTGTACCATTAATTGCCAGAACTGCACCTACTACGCAGACAATTACATAGCCAAAGTTTCCTATAAAATTCATTAAAGGCATCATTAATCCTGACAAAAATTGAGATTTCCAAGCACTTGTATATAATTGTTTGTTAATTCCCTCAAATGTTTCTTTTGCCTGCTTTCCGCCATTATATACCTTTACAACGGTATGACCTGAATAGATTTCTTCTATATGACCATTTATAGCACCTAATCCACGCTGTTGCTGAACAAAATATTTTTGCGATTTTGACATAATGAAACCCATTAAAACAAAACCTATAAATGTAGCACCTATCGCAGATAATGCCATTATCCAGTTTGTTGCAAACATCATAATAAGCGAACCTACAAATAAAGCACCAGCACCAACTAATGAAGCAATACTATTATTTAATGTTTGACCTATGGTGTCGACATCATTTGTAACTCGACTCAAAACATCACCATAAGTAGTTTTGTCCAAATATTTGAGTGGCATTTTGTTGATTTTGTTGGAAATATCTGTACGCATCTTTTTTGTAATCAACTGCGTAACTGTTGCCATAATGTAACCTTCAAAATAATTTAAAAATACACCCACTCCATAGATTATTACTAAAAATGTACCGATATCCGTAACCTGTGCCAAATCCACATTGCCCATAGAACCAAGCGACTGACTGATTACATTCGTCAAATCCATTATTTTATTTGGACCGATTAACGAACATATAGCACCAGCCAACGCAAAAACAATAGCAGTAATTATCCAAAACAAGTGTGGTTTACAAAATGATAACAAAGTCTTTAAGGATTTTTTGAAATTTTTAGGCTTTTTCCCCACAAAATTTTTCATACCCATTGCACCACGAGGAGTATTTGATTTTGCAACAGAAGTATCTGCATTATTTTCCATTTTCCAACTCCTCCTTTGTCAATTGTGAAAGAGCAATTTCTTTATAAACTTCGCAAGTCTTTAATAACTCACTATGTTTCCCTGCACCTACCATCGTTCCGTTATCCAAAACTATAATTTGGTCAGCATCTTTTATTGTTCCTATTCTTTGTGCCACAATTAAATTTGTAACGCCCTTATTTTCCTTGTGTAAAGCATCACGCAATTTTTTATCTGTTCGATAATCCAAGGCTGAAAAAGAGTCATCAAAAATACAAATCTCTGGTTTTCTAGCGATTGCTCTTGCTATACTTAATCTTTGCTTTTGCCCACCGCTAATATTTGAACCGCTTTGAGAAATTGTACTATCAAGTCCCTCACTCATTTTGCCAACAAAACCGCTTGACTGACTAATTTTTAATGCTCTTTGTATTTCTTCATCAGTTGGGGCAGGTTTACCATTTTCCCCATAAATAACATTCGATTTTACTGTCCCGCTAAATAATGTGGCTTTTTGTGATACATATCCTATTTTATTAAATAACTGCTCTTGTTTATATTCTTTTACATTTACACCATCAACCAAAACTTCTCCGCCCGTTACATCATAAAACCTAGGAACAAGGTTGATTAAAGTAGATTTTCCACTACCTGTAGAACCTATAAAGGCTATGGTCTCGCCCTGATTAACTTTGAAATTAATGTCTTTCAAAACATATTCTTCGGCATCTGGATATTTGAAAGATACATCTTTAAATTCTATACAGCCTTGCAAGTCTGTGTTTGATACACCTTCGCCGTCTATTATACTTGGCGGGGTATTCAAGACTTCTCTAATACGCTTTGCGGAAACTACCGCTCTTGGTAGCATAATAAATATGACAGTAAGCATTACAAAAGACATAACGACAAGCATTGCATAACTCATAAACACTACCATATCACCAAACAATGTGAATCTTGCCACACCAACTACCGCATTTATTAAATATGCACCTATCCAGTAAATAGAAAGTGCAAGTCCACTCACCATAAATGTCATTCCAGGAAAAAGTATTGCCATTAACCTATTTACAACAAGGTTAGTATGCGTTAAATCTTCATTTGCTTTTTCAAATTTTTGACTTTCAAAATTTTCGGCATTGTATGCACGCACTATGCGTAAACCTGTCAGGTTTTCTCTCGTTACCCTATTCAAATTATCCGTTAATGTTTGCATTTTTTTGAATCTCGGTAAAGCAAAAATAACAATAAAGGATATTAAAGTCATCAGTACAATTACGGCAATAGCAGTGGCAACTGACCATTCCCAACTCTTGCCCAAAATAGTAACTATTGCCCAGATTGCCATAATAGGTGCTTTAATCAATACCTGCAAACCCATAGCAACAGTATTTTGAATTTGAGTAATATCGTTTGTGCTACGAGTAATCAAACTTGCTACACTAAACTTTTTGATTTCATCAACCGAAAAAGCCTCTACCCTGTTAAATACCTCACTACGAATTCTTTGTGATATTTTACCTGCAATTTGAGCACAAAAATATCCCACGATTACAGCCATACCCGCACTACCCAAAGCACACGCAAGCATCTTTAATCCCGCTATCCAAATATCTTTGGTACTGTCTACACCTGTTTGAACCAAAACTGTAATATCTGCCATATAGTTTGGTAATTTCAAATCTAGCCAAACTTGCCCCACTATCAAAATAATACTTAATACAAGGTAAATCCACTCTCTTGTATGTAAATATTTAAACAAATTCATTTTATCTCTCCCAATTAAATAAGTATTATATGTTTTTATTTATCCGTTTTATCCAAAACTAACATATTTTGTTGCATCAATTTTAGCATTTCCAAAAATTCATCTTTTTGTTGTTTTGTTAGATTTTTGCTCAATTTATTTTCCAATTTAAAAAAATGATTGTGAAAGTTATTTGCTATTTCAATAGCACGAGGTGTAACTGCAATCTTTTTTAACCTTGCATCACTTTGTACAGTTTCACGCTTTATAAGACTGTTCTTTTCCATTGTGTTCAGCAAATTAGTAGCAGTAGGACGACGAATATTGAGATGTTTTTCAATGTCTTTTTGAAAAATATCCTGATTTGAACCCATTATAAATATAATAACTTCACCTTGCAATCTGGTAATAGGAAAATCAATTTTCGCATTTCTCCTTTCGCTATCCAGTTCTCTTTTTATTAGAATATTGAGTTTTCTTAATTCATACAAAATTTGCTTATGCTTCATTTCGCAATCCAAATTTTACCTCCTACAATATCTTTATATATGAAAATATATCAAAATTGTTAGTATGCTAACAAATATAGCAAGTTGAATTTTAATTGTCAAGAGATTTTTTTATTTTTTAAAAAAATGTTTGTAAAAGTTTTTCAAGTGAAAAAAACGAACTAATTGATAGTTCGTTTTTTATTAAAAATTTTGTTCATTAGTAATTATTTATAAATTGTTACTACTCCTTGTACTCCAAATTTGGAAATTACCCTAAACACAAAAACATAAAATTTTACATTATAGTTGAATGACTATTTATATAAAATTCTTCCTGACTTGGTTGAAATTTCTTTTCCATTTTCTCTAATTTTTCATCAAACTTTGAAACTTCTTTTTCATCGACTCTCATCACTGGACTATCATAATATACCCATTGCCTGCCGTCCAAAACATTTGGTTTTAGTTCTTTTACTAACATCGATGATGGAAATATTTTATCTTCTATACAAACATTATACTTTTTGCAACTTTTAAAACCACGGCTAACATAATTAACAGGAGAACCAAATATAACAATTACATCATATCCAAGTTCCACCGCTTTTTTGAAAGAATGCTCCAAAAGCATTTTCCCATAACCCTTTCTTTGATATTCTGGCAAAATACAAAATGGACCGAAAGTTAAAATTTGCTTTTCTAGACCTTTGTCATCTACAAGTTTTGCTTTTGTATATACGATATTTCCTATTACCTCATTATCCAACTCTATTACAAAATCTAGTGATGGAATAAAATCTTTGTGTGAACGCATAGTGTGAACCAAATAATGTTCAACACACCCTGGAACATATAAATTCCAAAAGGCTTTTCTAGTTATTTCTTCTACTTTTTTATAATCTGTTTTTTCTTCATTTCTTATTTTTATATTCATTTTTTAAAACACCTTTATATATATTTTTTTACTATTTAATTTTTTTAGTCATTACTACAAGATTCTCAATATGTGAAGTTTGTGGGAACATATCAAAAGGCTGTATAGATTGAATTTCAAAATCTTTTGTTAAAATCTGTAAATCTCTACCTAGTGTAGCAGGGTTACAAGAAAGATAAATTATTTTTTTAATTGGACTAGCAATAATACTTTCCAAAACAATTTTTTCACAACCTTTTCGTGGTGGGTCAAGTACACATATTAAGTTATTTTTACTACTAAGTTGTATGTCTTTTTCTTCGCTTTTAAATTCCGTTAAATTCAAAATATTTTCATTTACTTTATTTAATAATTTGGGTAAAATTTCCTCACATTTACCGCACAAATTGTATTGATTACTTATTTCATTACGACTAGTCAAATTGTCCGCTAACTTTGTAGCAAATTTGTTAATTTCAATACCTATACATACGCTACTTTTCTTTGCTATTATGCTAGTCAACAATCCCGCCCCTGAATAGTTATTTATTACAATATCGTCTACACTAATGTTATCCAAAATTTGGATATAAACATTGTTAGCGATTTCATCATTAACCTGCATAAAACTAGCCGAATCTATCACAAAATCTACGCCCATTTTTTGAGATTTTATTTCATTAATGCCTGCAATATTAATAAACTTTTCACCGAGAATAGTTTTGGGATTATTATTTATTGATAAACTTAGTCCACAAGAACCAAATTCATTTTTTAGTATCTCATAAAATGGTAAAAAAGGCTTGATGTCAGGATTCCCCACGACACAGCATATTAATATATTTTTATCAACTTTTCTAGCAACTATATATTTTAAGTTACCTTTTTTTGTAGTTTCGTTATAACAACTTATTTTATTTTGAGTCAAAAATTGTCTAATTAATTTTAATAATATTGTAGAAAAATTATCATCTAACAAGCACTCATCAATTTCCAAAATTTTGTGCGTATTTTCTTGAAAATATCCTAACACATTTGTGCCATTTTCTTCTCTTACCGCCAGACTAATTTTGTTCCTGTAATGATAATCCGTACTACCTATGCAATCATTTATTTTTATATCAAATTTTAAAAATTTTTTCAGGCTATTTGTTACCTGTATTTTTTTGTAATTTAACTGTTCAAGATATTCCAAATGTTGCAAATTACAACCGCCACAGATTTGATAATATTTACAAGGTGGCACTACCCTAAAATTACTTGCTTTTTTGATTTCTTGAATATTACAAAATACCAAATTCCCTTGCTTTAAATATGGTTCAACAGCAACTATTTCACCAACAATTCCGTTACGCACAAAGTAAGTTTTATCATCAATATGTCCTATACCAAAACCGTTTAAACCGTAATCAGTTATTTTTATTTCTTCCATACTATACTCCGCTTAAATCAAATTTTGGTATAAAATCTTCGGTAGCACTCTTTAAATCTTGAACAAAGCCTTCATTCAAACCAAATTCTATTGCTTTATTAATTACCATTTTATATTCAAGTGGCTTCAATTTTCTATTAATTTCAGGATAATCTTTTGCACGATAAAATGGCGTATATTGCCCCATAATACTAAGCAAAAAATTATCTTTATAAATACTTGTTAGATATTTTAATATATCGATACTATCATAAACACAATTTGGCATTACCAAATGACGAATAATTACACCCTTTTGCATAATATTTTCTTTATCCAAAATCACTGCGGGTTGCTGTCTTAACATTTCATTTATGCAGACTGCATTTACTTCAAAATAATTCTCTGCTTTGCAATATTTCTTTGATAACTCACTATTTTTAAATTTGCAATCTACCAAATAAATATCAATTAATCCTTGCAATTTTTTTATTTCACTAACATTTTCATAACCATTACTATTCCAAACAACTGGAATTTTTGGTTTATATATTTGCAAAGCCTGAATAATCTGCTCACTAAATTGTGTTGGGCTAACTAAATTGATGTTGTGCACATTCTGGTTTTCCAGTTCTTTAAAAATCTGTATTAGTCGTTCAACAGTTATCTCACGACCAAAGCCTTCACTACTTATTTTATAATTCTGGCAAAAAACACATTTTAGATTACAACCACTAAAAAATATAGCACCACTACCTTTTGTACCACTAATAACAGGTTCTTCCCATTCAAATTTTCCCACCTTGGACAATTTTAAATTATTACTCATTCCACAAAAGCCTGGTGTTTGTGTACGATTTACTTTACAATTTCTGGGGCATATATTACAGTCCATTTTTTTCTCCACATAAATATTACATTATTTTAGCACAAAACAAAAGAAAAACAATGGTTATTTACATTTTACTAATATATTGTAACATCACTATACCAACCTAATGACCTTAATGATGCAGTAACTTTGAAAACATAAGTAGAATTTTGGGGCGTAAATACCAAACTGTTTGTATGAAAATAAGAATAACCATTCACTTTGATTTCGCCCTCAAAACCTGTTTGAGCATTTATTTGAATTTTATATTGATGTCCATCTGTAACTGTAAGAGGCACAACGGCATAATCATTATTTCCGTCAGCATTTGGACCACCATTATTATAAATAGCCTGAAAAATCACAATATCGCTTGTCAAATCTGTTACTGTCAATAAATAATCAATCAACAAAACATTTTCAGATACTTTATACAAATCATCTACCATTCCTTGAATTGTTACAGAACTAGTGGCCTCTACAAATTCATTTTTGTTATTTATATTACTGTAAACCCACCAAACCGAAAAGCAAGAAGTACAAACAAATACCAAGCATAAAAACACACTTAGTATAGTCTTTTCATTTTTGCTTATAGAATTTGTAGATTTTAACTTCATAATTTACCCTAACCCGACTTTATCCTAAGATATATTATATATAAAAATACAGAAAATACCAAACGATTTTTGTATTAATGTAAAGTTATTGCAAATTAATCCAAATTGAAATTGCCTAAAAGCAATCAAGAAAAATAGAAAATAATTGTTTTTTTCTAATTTTAAGCAAAATAAATGTACAAAAATTTTATGTTATTTAAACACAAATTTATATCAAAATTTTAATTCATTTTTTAATTTTTAGCAAAAATTTAATTTAAACCATCACGAATTTTTTGCAAGGCCTTTATCGTTTTTTGTAAAGATAATTCATCATTCTTTGACAAATTGATTTTTAACACTTCACGAATACCTTGTTTATTCAAAATTGCAGGCATACTGTAATATATATCTTGACTTTTATCATAACAGGAAATAGCGGAAATATTATTTTCGTTGTGTAAAATACTGTTGGTAATTTTCATCAAACTCACGCCTATACCGTAGGAAGTGTTGCCTTTTTTCTCAATTATTTGATATGCACTATTCTTGACTTCTTCGGCAATTTCCTGTTGCTCTTTTGCTTTTATATAATGTGAAATAGGATTGAGTCCAATGGTAACATTGTCCCAAGGCACAAACTCACTGTCCCCGTGTTCACCTATTACATAACCGTGAATATTGCTTGTGCTGATTTGTAATTTTTGGCTCAATAAATAGCGAAGTCTAGCAGTATCCAAAGTTGTTCCGCTACCTATAACTCTTGCACTATCCATTTTGGATAACTTCATAGTAATAAAAGACATTATGTCCACAGGATTTGTCGCTACAAGGTATATACCTTTAAATTTGGTCTTGTTTATTTCACTAATAATAGATTTAAAAACTTCATAATTTTTGTGAACCAAATCTAATCTAGTTTCTCCCACTTCCTGATTTCTACCCGCAGTAAGAACTATCAAATCCGCATCTTTGCAATCTTTATATTCACCGGCATAAATTTTCATATTTTTACCAGCATAACTAAGGGCGTGATTCAAATCCATTGCTTCGCCCTGTACTTTATTTTTATTTATATCTATGAGAACTAATTCATCTATACTAGCACCTTTCAAAACCATTGCATAAGCATACGCCATTCCCACATTACCACAACCAACAATTACTACTTTGTCCATAAACTACCTCTTTTCGCTAGTATATACTAATTATATATTTTTAGCAAACAAAAAACACCACAAAAAACTTGTGATGTTTTTTTAAAAGAAATTATAATTACATTACCAAAGGTATAATTATACCAGCGATAACTACTAACAAGCAAACTAAATATAAAATTTTCCAAACTAATGCTTTGTTAGCAACATAGTTCCAAGCCAAAACAGCAACAACACCTATCATTAGGGCAGTTGCAAGATTTTGTAACACAGATATTATTGTCAAATTCAAACCTATAAATTTGAAAACGACAGCAAGAATGTACAAAACTGCTACTGTGCCGATTGCATAGAATGATATTTTGTTAATTCCCCAAGTTTTTTGATTCGCCATTTTCTTTCTCCTTTTTATATTATAATCTAATTATATATACTATTATGCAAAAAGTAAACAAATTTAACTCTATATACAGATATTATGTCTTGATTTTTTTATATTTTTAATATTGTAAACTGGTATATTATATTCACCTTTGGAATTTTTTATTGTGATTATTGTATCGTTAAAGTCCGTTAAGTTGTCAATATACTGACTTTTTAAAACACCAAAGTAAAAACGGTTATCAAAACTTTCTACCAAAACTTTCTTTTTAAATAATTTTTTTAATATCTCTTTTTGAATTATCACTCTATCTTTGTATTTACAAATTATAGATTTTACCAATTCCAAACTAATAGGCACTTCTTCAAGCGAATACCTGTGTACACTTACAACAATTCCACGCCTTTCAAGGTCTTCTTCTCCGTTTGGAACTAAAACTTTGTCACCTTTTTTGATGCTATTATCCTGTGTTCTAAACCAAAAATAATCTCCTTTATAAACATCAAAACTAACTTTTGTGTAAATATAAGGTTTTTGCTCCTCTGGCGTAACAAAATTGAAGTCTAGCAGTTTTATATTATTTTGCGTTGTTGGCGAAATTAAATTGTTGATGATTTTTATCATCAAATTCCAGTCAGCAGGCAAGTTTTCCGCTTTATAAATTCCACAAATTTGTTCCTTCGTTTTGTCATTAAAATCAAAAATAAGACTAAAACTTTCTTTACAAGTTTTAGTTACTTTATTATCAAAATTTTTCCATTTATTGTTTTTTGATAATACAAAAATATCTTCAATTAATCTTGCCACTTCATTATTGCGAAAGAAAAATTCCTGTGTTTTTTTGGTCGTTAGTGCATTGTCCTGTGTAATTTTTATCAAGTCTTTTACTTTGTCTAGAACTATACTTTCACTATAAAAAGCACCGTCATTTACAGTGTATTTTATAGTTATTTTTGATAAACTTTTCTTTGGCATTTTTTAATACCTATCCCTCGATTTGTTCAAAAATCCTTTTACCTTGTTTTTGTAGATAAACAATTTGTAATACACTAAATAAAACAACAATAGAGGTTATTATTACCCAGTACAACATTGCACTAATATATGGTATTAAGAAGCCAATATAAAGTAAAAATGTTCCCAGTCCAAATGCAAAAGCAATCAACATTACAAGCAAAACAGGCATACTTTGTTTCGCTACAACCATTTCGTTTGTCCAATTAAAATTGTATTTTTTGAGGTTAATTATTAACCCCAACAAACCAAAGCACAAAACTGTGCCAATTCCCAAAAGTAATTGTATCAAAAATTGCCCAAAACTTAATCCCAAAAATATCCAGTTTGATATTGTCGCAAAAATGGCACAAGGTGCAAATATTATTAAATACATAGTCATTTTTGACCATAATATTTGATTAGATGTTACAGGTAATGATTTTGCCTGCCACCATGTATGACCATCAATAGAAATGGACGAAGTCATAGGATTTGAAATAGATAACATCAAGAGTAAATAAAAATTTGTAATACTAAATAACAAATCACCAGTACCCAAAGACATAGCAACATTAGCATCGGTAACATACAGTATTCCAAAGGCTAAAAAGCCTATTACAATAAAAATCGCACCAATACAAGAATTCATCAAATACATAGTACTATTAAATAAATGCTGGAACTCTTTTTTTACCAAAGCCACAAAAGGTGTATTTATCCTTTTTGGTTTATCCAAATTTATTTTCTTTGGTTTTGGGTGGCTAATAAAAATATAATTTAGTACTGTATAATATTTTTGAGTAATAAACACCATCAAAGCGGTTGGCACTACACAAATGGCTACCATAATTAAAAGAGAAACCAAGTCGTTGTAACAAATTGCCTTACTAGCCAAAATTAATGGATAAAACACTACGCTTGCAAAACTTACTTGCCCGCTATTTGTAATAAAACCTAACAAAACATCGTTAAAGCCTAAACTAGCAAAAATCACTATAAATATCAATAATACACTAAAAATGCTTGCAATAGCCTGCTTGTTACGGACATTTCTGGTTATTGCCCCTACCACCAGCCACAATAAATAGGCAATAGATAAAGGAAATAGAGGAAAAACTATTAAAATTATCAAACTATATAACAGGCTAAGGAATGATACTCCCGCATATATATAATACATTACTAAAAAAGGTAAAAAGCCCAAAATCATCATTAAATAACATAGTACCAACAGACCTGTTAGTTTGGATAAAACAATAGTGCTTTTTTTAATCGGCATACTTATCAAAAATTCATAATCTTTTGCACCAAGTATAAATTTACTGACTGACACCATTGTATTCATTGCAATAAAAAGCACAGCGTACAATAGTCCCATCAATACTACCATAGATAATAAGCCGGCAGAATTATAAGTATCCGCAGTCGTATAAGCGGTAAAAGTAAACATTGCTAAAATAAAAATAGATGCAAAAAGTACGATTTTGCCTGCACTATATTTTTTATTATTATTGTACATCGAGTATTGACTTTTTACATTAATTTTTACTAATTCCCAAAATATATTTTTCATCTTATTCTCCCTCAGCCAAGAAAACTTCCTCTAATGTCTTGTCGCCTTTGATTTCTTTCATTGTACCATTTGCAATTATTTCTCCCGCTTTGATAATTGCCACTTTGTTACAAAGTTTTTCAGCAACTTCCAAAACATGTGTACTAAAAAATATACAACCTCCTGTTTCACAAAATTCTTTCATCATCTTTTTTAGTTCACTACTAGCAAAAGGGTCAAGCCCAACAAAAGGCTCATCAAAGATTAATACATTTACATCACGGACAAAAGCCCCAACAAGAGCAATTTTTTGTTTCATTCCGTGTGAATACTCACTAATTTTAGACCCCAAAGACTTGTCTATATCCAGTCTTTTTGAAAGACTTTCAATTTTATTTTTGCGTTTTTCCTGTGGGATACTATAAATATCGCAAATAAATTCCACATATTCAAGACCTGTCATAAAGCCATACAAATCAGGGTTATCAGGAACATATGCTATCAACTTTTTACATTCCAGAGGATTGCTTTTGATATCCAAATCATTAATTTTAATTTCACCTTTTTCAAAGTCGTGAATACCACAACAACATTTTATCAATGTAGTTTTACCTGCACCATTATGTCCTACGAATGCAAACAAATCTCCGTTTTCAACCGTTAAATTTATTCCTTTTAAGACTTCGTTACCTTTTTGATAACTTTTATGTAAATCAACTATTTTTAGCATAAACCAAATACCACCTTATAAAATAATAATTTTATTATAACTTATTTTTTTGCTGTTTGTCTATTGAATAATTAAATTGAAATGTAAATTTTATGAAAATAATAATATTATATGACTTAAAATTTTATAAATTATAATAAACTTAAATTGATTATAAAAAAAGACGCTATATTTAGCATCTTTTTTTTGATTATTTTTTATCTTTTTCTTTTTTTGCACCGCTTGGAAGTTCTATTGTTTCTTTTAGACTTGCTAGCAAACTAGTAATACTGGCAAGTTCGGTAGGCACTATTAATTTTGTTGCCTGTCCGTCTGCCATTTTTTGCATAGCCTCATAACCTTTCAATGTTAAGTAAGCACTATCAGGTTTTGCACCGATTATCAATTTAATTGCATCGGCAGTACCTTCTGCTTCTTTTATCAAAGACATTCTCCTTGCTTCTGCACGCAAAACTTGTGCTTCTTTTTCACCCTCTGCACGCAAAATATTACTTTGCTTTTCACCCTCTGCAATCAAAATAGATTCACGACGCTCACGCTCTGCTCTCATCTGTTTTTCCATTGCTGTTTGAATATCTTTTGGTGGCAAAATGTTCTTTAATTCCACACGATTAACTTTTATACCCCAAGGGTCTGTTGCTTCGTCTAGAATACTTCTCATTCTGCTGTTAATTGTATCACGACTTGTCAATGTACCGTCCAACTCCAACTCACCTACCAAATTTCTCAAAGTGGTAGCAGTCAAGTTTTCGATAGCAGACATAGGACGCTCTACTCCATATGTGTACAATTTTGGGTCTGTAATTTGAAAGTAAACAACAGTATCAATTTGCATTGTTACATTATCTTTTGTTATAACGGGTTGAGGTTTAAAATCTGCAACTCTTTCTTTCAAACTGATAGGCTCGCCTGCGGGTCTATCAAAAAATGGTACTATGAAATGTATACCTGTATCTAATACACGGTGAAATTTTCCTAATCTTTCTATTATAATAGCGGTTGATTGTCTAACTACTTTTATTGACATTGACAAAATAACAAATGCAACAAATGCTAAACAAATCAATACTATTGCTGTAATTGAACCTGAATCCATATTTTATTCTCCTTTTTTTGTAACAATCAATTTGTTACCCTTTACTTCTTTAATCAAAACAAGTGTTCCTGCCTTGATTTCTGTTTCTTCGGCTTCGCCTACTGCTGTCCAAACGACTCCGTTAATCTTTACGCTTCCAGCGACTTCGGGGGCTATTGCTTCCAGAAGTTTGTGTTCCGTACCAACTAATGAATCTACATTTGTCTTTTCGTGATTGTTTTTTAATAAGTATTTTAGTGATAACTTTCTCAAACTAAACAAAAGTGCCATACCGATTACAATACAGACTATTATTTGTATCCAGTAAGCAACTCCGCAAAGTGCCAAAATCAAAGACACTAATCCACCTGCAACAAACCAGATAGATACCATTTGCATTGTGGCAAATTCTACTATCGCACTCAAACATACAACGGCAAGCCATATCCAAATCCAAATATCTAACATATATTCCCTCCTTTTTGTCATGCAAATGAAATATTATATGTTTTCATTTGCTTTTATTATATCATATTCTTTATATTACGGCAAGATTTTACATTAATTTTAAACAAAATTTTACAATGACGCACAAAAAATTGAATATTGACAGTATTACTAAACTGTGTTAAAATACATTTAATATAGAGATTCAAAAAAAGGATTAGGTATGGATAAAGCGGAAAAATTAGCATATATTGAGGATTATTACAAAAACCAGGTTCTCAATAAAAATCCCCATAAAAATGGAAGTGGTGAAACAAGCGAAAATTTAGCGTCTATTCTAAGCAAGTATTTTGATAAAAGTTTACTGCAAAACAAAAATGGATATTTTCCTTTTTTATATTACAATGGTGTCTGGAAACTTAGCAACAAAAGCAGAACTCCCTCTGGCAGTTTCCCCACTTTTGACATTCAATTAAATTTTGAAATAATACCAGACCTTTTATATAAAGTTTTATATGTAGCAAATAATATTTCCACACAAAAAGACTTACACGACTTGTTGTACAGAAGAGCAAACTATTTGATGTATGAATGGGCAAATAGCACAATAAGTCTTACAAATTTCAATTTTAAATGTATAAACATTAGAGGAGAACCACGGGAAAATGACCAGTATGCCTTGGCAATGTTTGACGCTCCCATTGACTCCCCTGAAATAGCCCGCATTTATAAAAAACTAAGTGAGTCTGGTTCTAACATCTCCTTGTATCATACTACAATCAATTTGAATGGCACGGAAAAACAAATGACAGAAATTGATTATAGTATAAAAGAACTAATAACTCCAAACGACACTACTAAGACAAGAAAATATTATGACAAAGTTTTTAATGAGTACAGATTTCTTGCAAATAAACTAATTATGGAAAATGATTGCAATATTGATTATTACTTGTTACAAAACAATGGTGATTTATTAGATGTTACAAAATCAAACCCACTTTACTTTTGTGCAAAAGAAAGATATCCATCTCCTACTGAATTATTAGCAATGGATAAAAATGATCACCATTATAAAAATGCAAGAACCTTAATTCAAAAAGCACATGACCTACAAACAAAATTTCTGGAATCTAGCCAGGAAACGACAAGCCCTTTATGCAAATGAAATTTCTTTACAATAAAACAATTTCACGCAATTAAAAAGGAATAATATAATGATAAATGATAATGAAATAAAAAATTTCGTTGAAAAAGCAAATTTGCCGGGTTCTTACCCTCGCCCACATCACCCCACCAGCAATAAAAAATTGCAAGTACTGGAATATGTAAGAGAATTTAGAGATAATAGTCTATTTTCAAATGAAGGAGATTATAAACCTTTCATTTATTATAATTCCTGTCGTGCATTTGGAGATAAAAAGAATTCCCCATATTTTGCTTTCAAAAAACATGAAGAAAAATACGATATAAAACGAGAATGGAGGCTCATAGCACAAAATTTTGTTTCTACGGTTTATGTTGCGTCTGCTGTAAAAACAAAATCAAAAAATCACGATGAATTATTTATAAATGCTAGTTCTAAATTTTATACTTGGACAAAAAATCAAGTTTTTAAAACTAGTTTGAATTTGCATTTAGTAAATAAATATGGCGAATTTAGAGATTTGAATCAACTATCTTTAGCCTTGATATTAAATAATGACGAAATAACAATTAATAATTTAATAAAAAACTTGAAAAATGATTATGCAATTATCAGCAAGATACCTGTAAAAAGAATTATTAACGGACAGGAAATTGATGCTACTGAACTGAATTTCAGTATGAATGGATACAAATATAATGACAATAAATATCCTTATGTCACAAAATCATATATCGTTCATAAAGCACTTACTCGACAACTTTTAGGTTTTATTGATAATTCAACACCTACCATATTATTACAAAGCAATGGTGATTTTTTAAACGCTCTTACCTCCAACCCCGAATATTTTAGATGTCGTAGAGGAGAAAATGTGGCAAAAGACTATTTACTAAAAGAAATTATTAATAGGCAAGATGATACCAAACGAAGTCCCACATTACTTCCAAATAAAAGTGATGTCGCAGAAGGAATCACAAAAACTGTAAAAATAAGAAAATACAACAAGAGACAAGACACAAGCGAAGAAATGATTGAATTCTTGAAGCACTTTGTTGATAAAGAGGTAATTACAAAGAATGCTACACGCAGAACTTACTTTTATTTTAATTGCCCTAACAAGAACAAACATCAACCTTCCGTATTCACAGCAATTGCACCTATGTTAAAAAATAAAGATGCTGATATTAAAGATATTTTTAGAATTAATAAGCATACAGGTTGGTATTCTTGGGGTGTTACAGCCGACAACAAAGACAGCGACAGAGTAGCAAGAGTTTTACCATATGTCTACAACAATATAAAAGACAACGACTCTTTTATTACAATTCATAATCTCCATTATGTTGATGAAAATGGTAAATTACAAAGTTGCGACACTGCTCCTTTTGCTTTGTTAGAAGCTGATGAAAAAGATGAAGAAACAATATTTTTGAAAAAGATTTTGGAAAGAAAAACTCAACTGAATATTACACTGCGACCTTGGGAAAAAAATATTGACGGTGAATATAAAGTTGGTACGGAATTTTGTTTTTCATTATATGATTTACCAACAACTCAAAAACTAAATATAGTAGGTTATGACAATAAATATCAAACTTACAATAGAAAAATGTTTAGTTTAATGCAGGAATTTTGCGACCCAACTATATCATTAAAACAATTACAAGCAGATGGAAGTTTTGTTGACCCAAATACTTCAAATGAAGGATACCTGTTATCAAAATAAATACAAAGGAAGAAAAAATTTATGGCAAAGAAAACAGTCTTGGTAGTACCAAAAGGTGATGTTTGGCAAGTAAAAACCGCTGGTGCAAAAAAGTCATACAAAAATGTTTCCACTCAAAAGGAAGCAATTAAAATTGCAAATAAAGTTGCAAAAAATCAGGACAGTTCTACTTCTATTCACGGGAGAACTGGAAAAATTCGAGCAAAATAAAAAGAGAGTAAAATTCTCTCTTTTTTATTTGTTTTATAAAAAGTTTATATATTAAACTTTTTGACATCATTTTTGTATTCACATACAGGCATTTTTTCAGTTGTAGTATAACCAAAATCAGCATTTATTACATCAGTAATTCTGTTAATTATGGTTGCACAAGTGAGTTCTACTGTGGCAGGTCTATTGATTACAACTGTTGTATCAGGCTCACCATAAATAGTCCACTCATTACTATCAAATTCATCTGGTGCATAAACTTTTCCTATACATTCGGATTCAATAATAATTCCCTCTTTGGTTTTACTTGTAACCACTGCGGACATTCCAGTAGCATAGCCTGCTGGAATTTTCATATTTAAAGTACTAGAATCTAATTCTTTATGATATGTTTGAGGAACACATTTTTGAGTTTGTTCGGTAATAGTCCAGCCAAAACGACTTGCAAGCCAACCATTTGTATTCCACATATAACTTGGAGAATAAGTACCACTATTAATCATCTTTTGTCGCTCTGCATCGCTAATTTTATCTACGCTAGCAATCTTTTTATCAAATTCGTTCAAATCCATACCAGCACCGTGAACTTCGGCAAGTGCAATACCATAGTCTTCTACATTATAACTTGTTTTACCTTTAATCTTGGTAATGCGTTGCGTTGCTCCTGCGAGTACGGCAATCAAATTACCCCAAAAAACATCTTGGTAACCTGCACCAGTTATCGTACATTTATTTTGTTTCGCTAATTTATCAATTTTTGCAAAAAGTTTTGGATTTGAATTTTGAGGGTAAAATGCTTCCTCACAAGTAGTGATAGCATTTACACCACATTCAGCACAGGTAGTCAACACCTTGTCCAAATCAGACAACAAACTCATAGTAGTTACAACTACGCAATCAGGTTTAGTTTTGGTTATCGCTTCACGGAAATTATCCGCAGATTGAATTTTTACACCCAGTTTACCTATATTTGCGTATTCACCCGCATCAGTACCAAATTTGTTTTTGTCAATATCAAAAGCCCCAACCAACTCGTAACCTTTTTCTACCGCATATCGAATTGTAAATTTAGCCATTTTCCCACAACCATACTGCATAACTTTAATTTTTCCCATTTTCTATCCCCTTCTTTAACTTTATCTTATAATTATGCCAAAAAACTAACTAATTAACAAATAAAAAACCGTGTTTTTTAATAAAATTTTTATTTACTTTCATTTAGTTGTAAAAAAAACGCATTTAGGATATACTAAAATATAACAAAAATAAGAGGAAATCATATGAAAAAATTTGTTGTCATTGATGGAAATAGCCTGATAAATAGGGCTTTCTATGCTTTGCCACCACTTGCCGCTTCCAACGGTAAAATTTATAATGCTGTTTATGGATTTACTAATATTCTAATACGACTAATAACCGAACACAAGCCCGATTATATAGCAGTTGCTTTTGATGCGGGACGCAAAACTTTTAGAAATGACATTTACGCTGATTATAAGGGAACACGAAAAGGTATGCCCGAAGAATTAGCCCAACAAATGCCTGTTCTCAAAGATTTACTCAAAAAAATGAATATAAAAATAATTGAAAAACTTGGAATTGAGGCTGATGATATCATAGGGACATTATGCAACAAATCAAATAGCAAAGACATACAAAATATAATTGTAACAGGAGACAGGGACTGTCTGCAATTAATAAATTTCAACACAGAAGTATGGCTAACCAAACACGGTATAACAGATATAGTTACAGAAAACGAAAGACAAATAATAGAGGACTTTGGCATTACCCCTAGTCAAGTAATTGATTTAAAATCACTTATGGGGGATAGCAGTGATAATATTCCTGGTGTCCCAGGTGTAGGAGAAAAAACGGCTATGTCTTTATTAAATGAATATGGCACTATGCAAAATATTTATGCAAATATTGATAAAATACCCGGAAAATTACAACAAAAACTAATTGACGGCAAACAATTTGCGGAAATGAGTTATACCCTTGCTACAATAGTAAAAGATTGCGACATTGATTTCAAGTTGGCTGATTGTGATTATGACTACCCTTTCAAACCTACTGTACGAGAGGCTTTTAATACTTGTGAATTTAGAAGTTTACTCAAAAAAAGTGAACTATTCACCTTGTCTGCTGATAATATAAACTATTCAATTAAGCAAGTTAAAAATATTGAAGTCAGTCTTAATGATTTAGCAAAAATTTTACAAGAAAACGAAAACAAAAAGCAAATTTCATTTTTTATAAATGAAAATCATATTGATTTCGCTTTTGATGACACTACAAATTTTGAATTGCCTATTGTTCCAACCTCTTTAAAAGATTATGTGTTACCTTTTGAAAAGACATTTTTGGATAAAAATATACTCAAAATATTTTACAGCAAAAAATTGATGTTACATACTCTTGGTGAACTAGGAATAAAGCAAAATAATTCAGTAGATGTTTCCCTTGGTGTATACCTAATAAACAGCAATGTGCGGGAAGATGAGCCAAATTATATGTTGGACTTTTTGGCTTTACCAAAGAATACTTTGGGTACAAGTCTAATTTTGTCTTGGGAATACTTGTTAAGAGAATTACCAAATAAAAAACTGGACAAATTGTACTGGAATATAGAATTACCGCTGGTAGATGTCTTGTATGATATGGAGATTACAGGGTTTTGTATTGACCAAAAAGTACTGCAAGAGTTAGCACCAAAATACCACGAAGAACTGGAAAATATAAAACAAAAAATTTACCAGATTACAGGAAAAACATTTAATGTTTCATCACCAAAACAACTTGGACAAGTGCTGTTTGAAGATATGAAACTAAGCGATAAAGGAAACAAAAAACACTCTACCGCAGTAGACAAACTAGAAATACTATATGATGACAGTCCAATTATTCCACTGCTTTTGAGATATAGACAAATCTCAAAATTATTGAGTACATATATTGACGGAATGAAAAATTACATAGATGCAGATGGAAAAATTCATACTTTATTTAATCAAACTTTGACTGTTACAGGCAGATTGAGTAGCAATGAACCAAACTTACAAAATATTCCTATTCGTTCGGAAGAAGGAAAAGAATTAAGAAAAATGTTTGTGCCTTCAAGCAAAGACAACATTCTGCTTTGTGCCGACTACTCACAGATTGAATTAAGGCTTCTTGCCCACTATTCTGGGGATTACAATTTGTGTATGGCTTATAGGAACAATGAGGATATCCACGCCTCTACTGCTTCACAAATTTTTGGCGTGCCACAAAATAAAGTTACAGACAATCAAAGGCGTGCAGCAAAGGCTGTAAACTTTGGTATAATTTATGGTATTTCCCCTTATGGGCTGGCAAGAAATATCGGCAATATTTCACCAAAAGAAGCAGAAATATATATCAATAAATATTTTGCAACTTACCCTACTATAAAAGACTTTTTGAATAGCAGTGTAGAAAATGCAAAACGCAATGGTTATGTATCTACGCTTTTCGGCAGAATTAGAAATATTGATTTGGGTACAGAAAGTAAAAGAGAAAATGCTTTTGGAGAAAGAGCCGCTATGAATATGCCACTGCAAGGAACAGCAAGTGATATTATAAAAATAGCAATGCTTCAAATTTTTGATGAATTTAAACAAAAAAACCTCAAAGCAAAAATGATACTACAAGTACACGATGAACTTATTTTTGACTTGCCAAAAAATGAACTGGAAACAGTTTATGAAATAGTAAAGGACAAAATGGAAAATGTTATAGAATTGCATGTACCTCTTACCGTTTCTATTAGTACAGGTAAAAATTGGTACGATTGTGATTAATTTACATTAAAAATATAGGCTATCATTTGCCTATTTTTTTATTTTTAGAACTCTTTGAATAATGTTTGATAAACCTTGACTTTTTGGTTAAAAATTCTTACAATTAACATTATATTTAAAAAAGGAATTATGATGAAAAAAACAATAGCATTCGACATTGATGGTACTCTACTCAACAAAAGCGGGGAATTAGCGCCCGAAACCTTTTCTATTTTTGAAAATCCTGAATTGGCTGAAAGTA
>Ga0172378_10000252_pt1 | contig 45915 bp, 42 predicted proteins | sample GrowelOW332metaG_FD_119755 | JGI IMG/M metagenome (GOLD analysis project Ga0172378, IMG submission 119755) | Groundwater microbial communities from an aquifer near a municipal landfill in Southern Ontario, Canada - Pumphouse #3_1 metaG | ecosystem: Environmental > Aquatic > Deep subsurface >...
CGAGTCGTTCAATGCCAAACTGAAAGGTTTCAGGATGCTGGTAAGAGGTGTGAGAGACAAGAAATTCTTTCTGTTTCGGGTGGCTACTCTGTTTGGTTAGAACCATATATTGCGTATGACCCGTTCTTTGGTTAAAATTAATAGGTTACCCGTGCAGGGCAGTTCATTATTAACTTTGTGTATAACTTTACCAAGATATACCTGTTTTGTAAACAAAAACAGAGCTAAAATAAGCTCTGTTTTTAATTCCCTCTGTGTTGACACGATGTTGCGGTGCTAAGAAGAACATATTTTATATCCTTCCCTCTGTAACCAATCGCCAATAGTGATAACCTAATGCAGTTAATTTGCAAGATTTAGAATTTTGTGCTGCAAAATACATATACTCTTCACCAACAGGTCTCACTAGATTTACACCTTGAAATTTTTGTAAATGTTTAAATATTGCAACATTCTCGGGTTTAGCAACATCAACGTTAGTATATTCAAAAGAAGGATTTAACGGATACTCAGCCTCAGGAGCGGGAAAATATTCTACAATTTTTCTTAATATGTCAGGAGACACTGGAGGCGTTACAGTTCTTAAAGACGTAAAATTAGTAACATTTGTTTTAAAAACCGGTCTCTGGTCCCACGGACCTAGTGCCTGGTCAATGTAAGCATATATGCCGCCGGGTGTTATGCGTCCCATTAAATCAGCCGCTCCACCTTGTATGGCATCTAGCAATAAACCTGTAAATACTCCATGTCCGTCAATTTCGGCAGCTGTTTCAGTACTTCGACTTGCTGTTAAAACAACAACCCCTTCATTTATTTGAGCAACATGTCCGCCAGATACTTCTGGCGAACCAAAAGCCCCAGAATGGCAACAATCTAGAATGATAATTTTATTTTTTATCTCTGATTTATTGGCTAGGGTCAATATTTCTTCCATAGAAACGCCCTCATCATGTTTTTCATAATCTGGCGTTACTATGTATCCACCAGTGATATCTAAATAGCCATGTCCAGAAAAATATAGCAAGGCTACATCGCCTTTTCCATCGAATAGTTCAACAATTTCTCCTTTTAATTCTGATTTTTTAGGAATATTAGTTCTTAATCTCACAGAAAAGTTCGGAGAACCATCACCATTCTTTTCGATGACACCAGATAAGATTGAAGCGTCGTTTACGCAACCAGTGAGTGGTAAATTGGGGTAATCATCTATTCCAATTAATAATGCCTTTCTCATATTTTTATCGACCTCCGTTTACTAAAGCCTTAATGTTATCCCATGTCCAATTATAATAGCCTGCTAGACCATCTGGTCTAGGGCAAGTCTTGTCTTTATAACCTTGGACGCCTACAACAGGGACTCCTGCCTCTTTTGCCATTGCAATCTCTGCTTTAACCCCGCTGCACTGACTAGTTTTTGTACCTACCATAACAATAACCAGGTCAGTCTTTTTGATTTTTGTTAAACACTTTTCTTTCCAAGTTCTTTCATCCCAAGGTTCTTTAACAGACCAATCTTCGATTTCGAAAGGTGAGTCTGGATTTTTTGATTGTCCTACGAGAGAGTTTCTTAGAAATTCATCGTTATCAAAATCAAAACTGATAAAAACTTTCTTTTTAATCATATGTTTGTGGTTACTTAGATTTTCGGTTATAAGGTGACTGGTTTGTCGGTTTCAAACTAACGCCTAAATTAGATGCTTTCTTCTGTACTCCGTTAACAGGTCTACCTAGCTTTAGGCCTATTACTCTGGTCGGCATGTTTTCTTTTGCCATTTCTTTCAATTGTTTAACTTCTGCTGGTGTCCATTGTTTACCGGCATTTTGAATGTACTTGGGATTTGTCATATATTTAATTAGTTCTTAATAACATCTACTACTTTACCATTTATAATAAACTCATCAGTCTCGCTGATATAAATCGGCATATATTCATGATCTGATCTGGCTCGCAAAACGATTCTGTTATTTTTTATATCACGGTTATATTCTTTTATGGTAGCCAACCCGTCAATAACTGCCAGTACTATGTCGCCATTGTTATAGCTCTTTACTTCGCTATCCACCAGTACATAATCGCCGCTTTCAATTTTCTTGCCGTTAATTTCAGCTTGGTTCATAGAATCGCCATCGGTTTTAATGGCAAATAGCCTGTTTTTATTTCTCGGCAGAAGGCTAGATGATACTTTAAGATATTTCTCAACCCTTTGATCGGCATACATCGTGGCAGGCCCACAATTTGCAGCTCCTACTATCGGTATTGAGAATAGGGGACTCTTACTGACATGGTTATAGCCTTTTTTAACCACTTTCAGTATTCCTTGCTCAAGATTCATCTGTATCAGCCCGGCCTTCTCCAATTGCTGAAGATGGTATTTGGCAATCTGAGGTTTGCCTTTGGCTCCTATGCGCTCGGCGATTTTTCTCAAACTTAAAGATCCCAGGTCGGGGTTACTGGCGATAAGGCTCAGTAGTTGTTGTTGTATTATATTCATATGCGATTAATATAGCACACCTTAGATGATTGCGCAAGATTTATGTAAAAGGATTTGACATTTTACACTTAGGTTATATAATTAAGTCATAAATCATATTTTTATTACTTTTATGGAGTACGAACTACAATTAAAGCCTTTTGAAAAGAAAGATGGTTATAAGTATAAAGTGCTTCGTGTTACCGATTTTGCTTTCCATACATCAGATAAACGATCTACCAAAGCTATAGGCAAAAAGATTAAACAGGCGTTCGAACAAAACAAGCCTGGCAGGTTATATGGAATAAAACCCCATGAAGTAATGGAAGGAGGGGATTTTCCCACCCTTATTAACAATCTTGTTAAAAACGATCCGAATTTCTTGAAAATGATTCAAGAAGAAGAAAAGAAGGGGTATAAGATATTGCTCGAGTTGCCTGAGGAAGGCATTCCGATGATACCAGGACCAGATACGGTAGAATTTTTAAATAGCAAGAAGGGGCAAAGAATAATGAGAAATATCAATAAGCAGAAAAAATAGTACCTTTTCACAATCAAATTAATGCGTAGTAAAAAGTAGAATAGCGTATCGCCTAAAAAACCATGCCTATTCCGCGCAAGAAACAAGTCTTAGACTTTAATGTCGGAGGCCTGTTTCATGTGTGGAATAGGTTTTTTATATATCTAAATTACTAACCATATAAAATTATGGAAAAGTTAAAATGGCAGACCGTGCAAAAACGGGTTAATGATCTGATTCCTCAGGAAATTAATCCTCGAAAAATCACTGACAAGCAAATGTCAGATCTAAAGAAAAGTTTGTCGAAATTTAATCTGGTTGAGATTCCAGCTGTCGATTTAAACGGCAAGATACTGGCCGGGCACCAAAGAATCAAGGCGCTTCAGCTTTTGGGGCGAGGCGAGGAAATAATTGATATTAGAATTCCCAATCGCCAATTAACCGAAGATGAGGCCAAAAGATATCTTATTTCTAGTAACGCTCTGGGAGGTGACTGGGATTTTGACAAATTAAAGACCTTTGATTTGGATCTATTAGTAGATATTGGTTTTGATCAAGTTGATCTGTCCCATTTCTGGGATAGTGAGCTTGAAACAAAAGAAGAGAATTTCGACGTTGAAGAAGAACTAAAGAAAATAAAAACGCCGATAACGAAACCCGGTGATCTGATACATCTAGGCTATCATCGTTTGTTATGCGGTGATTCTACCGATGCGGATAATCTTAAGAGACTTTTCGGAAAGGAAAAAGCTTCGATGATATTTAGCGATCCGGTCTACAATATAAAACTGGACTATTCAAAAGGCATTGGCGGAAGAAATGATTATGGAGGAGCGGTCAATGATAATCGGAGTTATGAAGAATACAAGCAGTTTATTAGAAATTCCCTGTTGGCAGCACTACCCAATACCAAGTCCGATTGCCATGTCTTTTATTGGTGTGATCAAACCTACATTGGCCTTATTCAAGAACTATATCGTGAACTGGGTATAGCTAATAAGCGAGTTTGCTTGTGGATCAAAAATTCACAAAATCCTACTCCAATGATTGCGTTTAATAAATGCTACGAGCCTGCGGTATATGGGATTAAAGGCAAGCCGTACATCAATGCTGATATTAAGAACTATAATGAGATCATGAACAAGGAGCTAAGTACTGGCAATGAATTATTCAACGATGTCTATGATTCTTTGGATATTTGGCTTACCAAAAGAATTTCAGGTAAAGACTATGAGCATGCTACCAGCAAGCCGCCAAAACTATACGAGAAAGCGATTCGTCGTTGTACAAAGCCGGGCGACATTATCCTTGATTCCTTTTCGGGATCTGCCAGCACGGTTATGGCAGGTGAACAGCTAAAGAGAAAAGTGTATGCCATGGAACTGGAGCCTATTTTCTGTGATTTAGCGATAAGAAGATATCGGAAATTAACTGGCAGAAAGGAGGAGGTAGAGCATGTCTAAAAAAAATAGATTACAACAGGCATTCTTTGAAGAACTAAGGAAAGTTCCTATCGTACTGGTGGCTTGTGAAAAATCCGGCATATCTCGCAACAGCGTTTATCGCTGGAAACGGGAGGATAAGGAATTTTCTAAGGCGATGGAGGATGCATTGGCTGAGGGCGAAGCTCTGGTAAATGATATGAGTGAAAGCCAGCTTCTAACTTTAATTAAAGAAAAGAACTGGTCGGCGATCAGTTTCTGGCTTCGTCACCGCAATCCAAAATTTAAGGATAAGATAGAGGTGACTTCAAGGAATGAAAACATTGACGAATTAACGCCAGCACAGGCGGAAACTGTACGTCAGGCCTTGAAACTAGCGAATATCCTGCCTCAAGATGAGCAGGTAACTGATAAACCTAATAACCAACACTATGGAACTGAACAATATAATACCTCAGGACTTGGTAGAGAAGATGACCAAGGACAGGAAGATAAGAACAGCGATAACTAGAGAAAGTTTTTCTTACTTTTTTCATTTCTATTATGCTCATTATGTTAAGTATGCAACCGCCGACTTTCAAAAAGAAATTATAAGCCTTATTGAAAAGAGCGGTAAGGAAAATCTATTTGTCGTGGCCTTTAGAGGTTCTGGCAAATCTACTGTCATTACTGCTGCTTATCCGATATGGGCAATTCTCGGCAAACAGAAAAAGAGATTTGTCGTTATCTTCTGCCAAACGCAAGCTCAGGCCAAACAGCACATGATGAATTTGCGCCGTGAACTAGAGGATAACGACCTCTTGAAAAAAGACCTTGGTCCCTTTCAGGAAAATAGCGATGAATGGGGCGCGCAATCAATCGTATTTTCCAATACAGATGCTCGTATTACCGTTGCCTCGGTTGATCAAAGCATTCGTGGAATCAGGCACTATCAATATCGACCAGATTTGATTATCTGTGATGATGTTGAAGATATAGGCTCCACTAAAACCAGAGAGGGGAGAAATAAGACCTATCAATGGCTGAAAAGCGAAGTGATACCTGCTGGCGATAAAGACACTAGGCTGATAATAGTCGGCAATTTACTCCATGAGGATTCTCTGCTAATGAGATTAAAGGAAGAAAGAGAAAAAGAGATTATTGATGGTAATTTCCTATTTTATCCATTAATCGACAACAGAGGGGATTGTTTATGGCCCGGCAAATACCCGACGGATGAAGATGTAGAAAATGAGCGCAGGAAAGTAGGCAACGAGATTACTTGGCAGCAGGAATATCTTTTAAATATCGTCCCGAGCGAAGATCAGGCTATTTATCCGGAATGGATTAACTACTATGATGATTTACCGAAACCACTCATGCTTTATGGAGGATATCCGTCTCATCGGGAAGTAAGAATAGGGATTGATCCGGCTATTTCTCAAAGCGATGTTGCTGATTATACGGCCATGGTGCCGGGAATGCTTTTTGAAACAAGCAAAGGCTATATGCTCTATATACTTCCGAAGATAATAAATAAGCGACTCAATTTTCCCCAAACTGTTGAAACGTGTAAGGTTATCAGCCAAAGCTATAAGAAAGATTTTTCAACAGTCCGGCTTGTCATTGAAGACGTTGCTTATCAAAGGGCTTTACCTCAACAGTTACAAGTTGAAGGCGTACGTGATGTCATAACGACCAGACCGGGTAGCCAAGACAAGCGAAGCCGCTTAGTGCTGACAGCTAATCTTATTAAAACTGGGCAGGTCCTGTTCCCGAGGGAAGGAGCGGAAGAATTAATCCAGCAGATAGTCCATTTCGGAGTAGAAAAGCATGATGATCTAGCCGATGCCTTCGTAAACCTGGTGAATAGCATGATAGAAAAACCACCGCATTCACCCAGAGTTTATATTTTATGACTGGCGAGTGATCTTTTACTCTTATACAGCAGAAGCTTTGCAGACTGTACGAAATTGTCGAATATTCTTTACTTTTAGCGGAAAAAGAAGTAAAGTAATGGTAATTTAACAATAAAAGATAGCAGAATCATATGATAAAACCAACAAACGTTACACACCTAAACACATCTAATGAGCTGTCTTGTAAATGTAGTAAATGCGGCTGGATAGGCAAGTTAAAATTGAACGGATATATTGTTAATACGGACAATAATGGCAACCCGTTAGGAGATATTGACGAGAACTGTCCTGAGTGCGGAGCCAGTTTAGATGAAAACGTATAGGATGTGCCAGATAATATATTTATAATAAAGAACATAAATTACTAATAACATGGATAATTTCACATTTGCTAGAAACTTGGTTAAGGGTAAAATCGCAGAAACAATATTTGCCCAAATGCTTAGAGAAACGAGAGATTTCACAGTTTTAGAATTTGGTTATGAGAAAATTATCCCCGAGTTAGTGCAACAAGGATATGATGAAAATAATTTAATGCTTGAAACTTTGAGAACGGCACCAGATTTCGCAGTTATTAATCAGAAAACAAGAGAGGTTAAACTCATTGAGGTAAAGTATCAGCGTACAATAAATTATGACTATGTTTTAAAATATGCAGAAAAGATGAGTCAGTCATGGAATCCGTCTTATCTTTTTGTTGCTACTCTGGATAGTTTTTATTTTGATGAAATCAATGAAATTATAAAGAATAATGGAAAAATTTCATGTTTAAAACATCCTCAAATAAGTGATGAACTGCAATCTAAATATTTGAAGATACTGACAGATTTTGAGAAAAACAATTGATTTAAAACTATTAAAATGAATAAACTTACCAAAGATATTAGTAACGTGCTAGATTTTAAGGTTTTAAATACCAGCCTATGTGTACTCATTAAGGCTATTTTTATTGGCGCTGTATTTTATGAGATAGCGTCTTTTTCATTGATCTATGCGCAAAGTTTAAGCAAATATATCTCATCTGCTAACTATGAAGTTTATTCTCTGATTGCTGTAGTCTTCTATCTAGTATTTATAGCTGCATATATTTATATACGAGGTTTTCTTGCAGACGCTAAAAGAATCATTAAGAGTAAGAGAACGGATATAGTGGTTGCTTTATCCTTTGGATTTTGGATTAATTTTATTTGGGGAGGTTTTTTATCTGAATGGTATACAAAAGAAGTTTCTTCATTGAACTATTTACAGCTCCTTACTATAATTGTTTTCCCATTTGTTTTAGGATGTTTAATATTAGGTAAGTCAATTTACTTTAGAAAGGAAAGGGCAGAATCTGCGTTGATACCAGACATTGAAATAAAAGATGAAGAAGATGATCTCCTTAATTCTAGAGAAAAGGCGGATAATTTTGCCGAAAGAGTTTTTAACAATAGTTCCCCGGAGAGCTTTGTTTTTGGTGTTGATGCTCCATGGGGAATTGGTAAATCTAGTTTTATAAATTTATGCGAGAAATACTGGTCGGAACATCATAAAGGTAATATTTTAGTTTATAAATTTAGTCCTCTGCGTTATGTCGGTGATGCTAATTTAGTCGATGTATTTATTGATGAGTTGATAAATACAATTCAAAAAGATTCTTTTGTTCCTGAGATCAGACCACTCATATCTCAATATGCTCGTTTGCTCAAAGAAGTGAGTCGTTTTTCGCTATTTGGACTTAATATGCCATCTTTTTCTGTGAATTATAGTGTCGATGATGCTTTTGATGATTTGAATATGGTTTTACGGCATTTCGACAAGAAAATAGTAATTATTGTAGATGATCTTGATAGAATAAATTTTTCGGAGATAGAAAGCGTATTATTCGCAATAAGGAAAAGCTTTGCATTGCCTAATATATCTTATGTCCTTTGCTATGATACTGAGAATATTGGGATCATGGAATCAAAAAATTATGAGATTGATAAAGTCAGTGAATTTTTAGAAAAATTTATTAACATTAAAATCAGTCTTTTTTTAGATAAGAAAGATCTAGAAAAGTATGTTTCAGAAAATCTTGATAAGGCTTTATTAAATAGTACAACAGATCCAATTCTAATTCGACAGGCAATGGGGGGTTTATTAGATATCTATAAATCTTCCGAATATCACAAATATCTGCCATTTATTGGAGACGTGCGAAAACTTAAGCGGCTTATTAATATGATTATTATTCTTGAGCTACCTTCAACTGATTTTAAAAACAGTGACTTTGATAAACGTGATTTGATACATCTATTGCTTATTTATATCCATTATCCGAACATTTTCAGAAAAATCTATGATACGGAAATGAACGGCGGTCACGGTTTTTTTTCAGTGACTAACGATTTTGCTGATAATCATTTCGGGAACTCAGAAGAATATAATTCATATTTAAAGCAATTTCCTGAAAATGGTCATCAGCAATTTCTTTTAAATCAAATCTTTAACCTCTCATATCGTATTAAAGAAAATAGGGTCGGAAGCATTTCGGAGGATTTAATGGCCACTCTCGCGTGTTTTAATGGTGGGTTTTATTGCGGAAGAAATCTTGAGGCATACCTTGATTTGATTGTTAATTTATCAAAGCCGGAAGATATTCAACAACACTCTTTTTTCAAAAATTGGAAAGATAAAATATTTGATGGTTCAATGACAATAGACGATGTTTTGGAGAAGGAAAAATTTTCTTATAATCAAAGCGAACAAGTACGTGAAAAACTATGGCGTATTATAATAAATAATGCTCGCAAATTAAATGATGCGGTAAGTGCAAATCTTATTGGGAATTTGCTCGAGAATATTCATAATTATTCTCTTCTTGATATAAAAAATATTGGAATCGGCCTACGTGATGATATCAGTATTTTCCTTGTTCGCTTGCTTGATGCTGCTGGATGGGGGGATTATTCGGGTGATCACTCTCATAATACTGAAGAAAATATAAAAGGAATTGCTGAATGGATTTTTGGTGAAGGGCAATATAGCGGTAGAGGAATACTAAGTAGACTTTCAAATCCCGAGCACGGAATACTTGGATTATATGATTTATTAGCTTTTCGTCTGCATTGTAGTACGGATAGAGGCGGTGATATATTTGATTTAAGTCGATCTTTATCTAAACATAGCGATAAAAATGCACCAACAGAAGGCAATACGCGCGATATTGCGAAGGAGGAAATGAGAGAGATATCCCAAAAAGTATTCGGAATTTTTAAAGAACAATATATTGATCCAGGCAAGAATATTTTTGAAGAAATAGAAAAGCTCCATCTGAATGAGCTTGCTGGAAAGTACAGCGAGTATGTCGAAAGTCAAATCAAAGAAGGTATTATTCTTAGAGAAGAGGTAGAAAGAAAAATTGCTTCTCTGAAATCAGGAATTATAAGCTTTATAGTTTATCAATTAGGAAATGAACTTATAAACTCAGGCGTAGGTTGTGGTTTTTATGATCCATCTGGTAAAGAAGATAAGCACCAAATCAAAGAAGAATTTAATAGGTATCTATTTAATTTCTGCTTTAATCCCGCTAAAACCGAAGACGGTTACGAACATTTTGTACGTTTTCTTCTTAGAAACTATGCGAGCGTGTTCGCTTCTCAGAGAAGGGATGGAAGAGAATATATTCCAAGTATTGGTGAATTTATAAAAGCTCTTGATAAGGAGATGTTGACATCGTATTGGCAAGAAAATTCTGAAGCTATCAAAGGTTTAGGATTTGAGCAAGAAGAAAAGCAGATAATTAATAGTAATTATACTGCTACTTATAAAGAGCATTTAGATAATCTTTATGAAGTTTTGGATGAATTAGTTCCTAAAAAGGAAATAACTATGATTATTAACTAACTCATTCTGTTTGCACAGGATTCAATAAGTATAATAAATTAATTTTAATTTAAATGTTTTCTTTAGGTAATATCTGTTCACTAATTGCAATTCCCTTTGCTTCATCTATATCTTCATTTTTATGGCAAGTAATTTATGCACTATGGCCATGGCAGTGGCTTGGGATAATTGCGTTCTTTATTATGTGGATCGTCGGGGAAATAATAACCAGAAATGGTACGGCTCACTACAATTCTGAAAATGGTTTCTCTCCGTCTTTTAACCGTTTTGTAGGAAGCGGCACTTATACAGGTTTGCAGGCACTGTTACTTTTATCTCTTGAAAAGTTTTTTGGCGATTCTGTATATTGTATGATATGGCCATACGAAGCTCATATTTTAGTATTTATTTCATCTGGGCTATTATTACATTTCTCTGGATTTTGGCCTTACCTTAAAGAACCAGGTAATAGTGGAAGACGATATCACAAAAGGAAACCATACCGTTGGTAATAACAGTATAATAAAAAACCCTCTTGCAAGAGGGTTTTTTAAAGGTCACTGACTGCTAGCCATTTTTGTTAATGTTGTATAAAATAATATATTCATACAATAATTAATGAAATATCATGAGCAATAAACAATATATCCACCTTAAAGATCGCACTTATTATAGTGAGCTTTACGACAAACTGACAATTGAAAAATGCCAGCGTTGGGAAGATAAAAAATATTCTAAAGATATCACCAAGTTAAAAGGCAAGGAAAAAGAGACAGAAAAGATTAAAGAAAAGCTCTTTCATGATGTGACTATACCTCTGGCTCTTCATTTCATTAAAGCCGAGCGTGCCTCAAAAAAATCCGAAACAATCCAGGAATGGATGAAGCGAGACAAAGAGAAAGACGAGAAAATCGCAAATGCTGAAGAGCCGCAAGATGTTCGGTGCCTTGGCTGTAGCTCATCTTTAATAAATTACATATTCCGGGATCTTCTCAGTAATTATAAAGGAAAAGAGGAAGTGGTTTTTATGTTTGAGTGTTCCAGATGCGGAAAACGTCGGGCATTTTGGGAAGATGGGACTGAATGGGAACACAAGCCAAAATGTGCAGAGTGCAGATCCGAGGTAAAGACCGAGACCAAAAGAAAAGATAATATCATCACCCATATTTATTCTTGTCCTAATTGCGGTCATGTAGGAACGGATAAATTGGATCTAAGCAAAAAGGTGAAAGAAGAAATAGATCCGAATTTCGAAGCTAACCGAAAGAAATACTGCATATCCGAAAAAGAAGGATTCGAAATTATGTTTCAGGCCGAACAAATGGGAAAATTGGTTGAAAAATTTAAAGACAAGGAAGAAAATAAAGAAATTTATGATGCGGTCAATAAAATAAAAAAATTGAAAGTTGCAGAACTGCAAAATCTTCTTAATCCCGTGATTGAAAATAACGGCTATATTAAATTAGAGTTTGAAAAGCCTGAATTGCAAAAAGATGTCACCTTAAGCTTTAGCCTTCAGGACAATATACCCGGTCGAGAAAAGTATGATAGCGTTCACAATCTCCAAAGACTTATAAGGGAAACCTTAGCACCTACAAACTGGAGATTGATGAGCGACGGGATTACGTATCGTTTGGGGTTCCTGCAAGGCAGGCTCAAGGGTATCGAAGGTGAAGAAAACCTCTTAAAACTTGTAGAAAATGACCTTGAAAAGGCTAAAAAGAGTAGATAAGCTGTTGGTAACTTACTCTTAGCAAAAGCTTAAAAGTGTGTCATCAATGGTATATATTAATTTGATATTTAACCAATATGACACAAGAAATGGACACATTAAAGTACTGCCTATATGCTAGAAAAAGTACTGAATCTGACGAAAGACAGGCTTTATCTATCGAATCCCAAGTCAAAGAAATGCTCCAAATAGCGGAGCGAGAGAATCTGGAAGTAACCGAAATCAGGCGAGAGGCTAAATCAGCTAAAGATTCTGGTAACCGGCCAATCTTTAGAGAACTAATTGGCGATATTGATCAGGGCAAATTCAATGCTATTCTGACCTGGGCACCAGACAGGCTGTCGAGAAATGCCGGCGATCTCGGTTCTCTGGTTGATTTGATGGATGAGAAAAAATTGCTCGGTATCAGGACTTATGGGCAGACATTCAGTAACTCGCCGAATGAGAAATTTCTTCTCATGATTCTTTGTTCTCAGGCCAAGTTGGAAAATGACAATAGGAGCATTAATGTAAAGAGGGGATTAAGAACAAGGTGCGAGATGGGTTTGTGGCCGACCTGTCCGCCAACGGGATACTTTAAAGAAAAGCGAGTTGATCATAAAGGACAGTGCTTAATTGATCCAGAAAGGGGGCCAGTAATAAAGCAAATGTTTGAGAAAGTGGCTTATGAACAATGGTCAGGTAGAAAACTTTATAATTGGCTTAGGTTTGATTTGAACTTTAGGACAGCTTTAGGTAAAAAACATTTGAGTCTCGGTAATATTTATCGACTTCTAGATAATACTTTCTATTATGGCCCTTTTGAATATCCTAGAGGCAGTGGAAACTGGTATCAAGGCAAGCATGAGCCGATAATAACTAAAGAGTTATTTGACTTAGTCCAGGAGCAAATGAAGAACTCCCAACTAGCCAGAAGAGAGAATATTGAGTTTGCTTTTACTAAAATAATGAAGTGCGGACTTTGCGGATCTGGCATTTCGGCGACAGAAAAATTTAAGAAACTAAAAAATGGCGATTATAATCGCCATGTTTACTATGGATGTACCAAGGCCAAAGACAAGAATTGCAAATGCGGTTATATCAGCGAGGAGGATTTGATTAAACAATTGCAGAAGAAAATCGATAAATTGGATTTTAAGAAAATGCCTATTCAAGAAAAAATTCAAACCGAAATTAAGAGATTTAAAAAATTTCAAATGATGGTAACTGGCAAAAACGAAAACATCGACGTTAACGACGTCGATGTTAAGAATTACATAAAGTTTTTACTAAAGGAGGGGGATGATCAAGAGAAACGAGAATTGCTTACTTGTTTAGACTGTAAAATAAACTTAAAGAATAAAGAAGTGGTAATTACTTGATATTCAAAATCGACTCAGTGTCTTTATCATATGAATAATTAACGATTTCTCCCTTAATGATCAATTCAATTGCAGTGTCGATCACTGTAATGGGAGCAATAAACCACTCTTTCGGAAGATAATCTCTTCCGTTCTTGTCAGTGATTTCAATATCTAAGCATGACTTAATAAAGAAACGATGTATTAATCTTTCAAACCTTTGGGGGTTCATATTAAAACATCTATAAGTGGCAACAATAGTAACTGGAGCCATGAGATAAGTGGGATCTTCTTTTGCATTTTTTATACGGTCTTCCACGCTAGTTGTTGAGAAGCCAATTTTAAAAAGATTTTTGATGTTAGCAATTCTAGGATTATCACTCAGTGATTTAAGAACATAAATATATCCTGTTTCAGAATCTCCTTCTTCGATAGAGACCATATCCGAATTATCTTCTATGGCATACCCTGCGTCTGATAATCTTTTTCCTAATGAACGCAGCAAGATGTTTGACTCCGTTCCATTTTCGTATATACAACGAGTACGTCTATTGATTTTTTTACTATTTCCTCGATACGGATCATCAATCTTTTCGAGATAAATCAGGACGCCACTAAGTACAAAGAAATCTCCTTGTCTCATTTTACTCTCTACAAAAGTAGTAAGTTTTTTGGTGCCTTCCTTCAATTCTCTTTGAACTTGTGCAAATAAGTGTTCATATTTATCAAAATCAACACAAATATCTCTTTGTGCAACGAAGTCGGGGTCTGAGCGATCTCGCCTTATCTCTGGTATATTCTTTATATTGAAAACAGAGCTATCCTCGATTGAAAGAAGATCCAAGTCGTCATCTTCAAAAATATCATTCACTGTATTGAGATTTTTGTCCTCAACCCTTAACAAATTGTGAGTATCGTATTTACTTAGGAGAATCATCTGTTCTTTATTACTCCTGATATGTTTAAGCCTCGACGCAAGCTTATGTTCTTGAATATCGTTCCCCAATTTTGGTTCTGTGTTGTGCAGCGACACAAACTCATTTATTTCCATGAATGATTCTACCAACCGATTTTCCGGCGTAACTGAAACAGACTTCTTCTCTGTATCAAGAAGTCCCAAATCATCGTCATTTATTAAATCTAGTAAATCCTTTTTTTCCATATTAATTCTGAATTTGTTCTGCTTTTAGTTTCTTCAAATACAGTACTGCTTCAGCTAATCTCTTTTCGAGCGGATCGGATGAAGAAATATCGGGTTTTCGACCCGTCCGTATCGTAAATTCTTTCGCCTTAGGCCATAGAATCTTAACTTCCTCTGGCGTCATATCAATCCTCGCGGCATCAATAGTATCTTGAATTACTTTAAGCACACTTGATGTTACTGACTTTGACAGTATTTCAAAGGCTTCTTGGAACGGATTAATTTTATCTATAAGATCGATACTAAGATTATCTATATTTACGAACTGACCTGCCATACGAACAAATTTCATATCTCCAGCCTCCTTAATTTCCCCATTCTTTATTACGGAATCAACAACTACGTGCTGTCGGACTTGTTCTATTTCAAGATCAGTAAGATCGGGATATTTCATTTGAATGATTTTTGGAATCATCACCTTGTTTATTACTTCTGGGTCAACATTACCAGGCAACGCTTTGATCATTTGATCGTCTTGAAGAATGGAGGCTTTGAGGTCGTTGATATCAGATTCTATAATTTCTCGCACTCGGTCTGTACTAGGTGCCTTGAAACCATTTACCTTAATTTCTCCTGGTATAAAGGCTGTATCTTCATTTGGGAATCTTGGTTTGAAGTTATAGTGAGGAGCCATGACTTGTTCCATGAGCAAAGAACATGTAATCGCTTTCAGCATGTTATTTACTGATACTTTAACCTCGCCATCTTTTGCATCTGGCTGTGCTATAAGGTTTGTAAATTGTGCATGAGTTTTGTTCGCACTGTCACGAGTGCAGCGACCAATAATCTGAATGATTTCGGTAAGAGAGCTACGATAGCCAACGGTCAAAGCATGTTCACAGTATGGCCAGTCAAAACCTTCTTTTGCCATGCCTAGGGCAATAATGATATCCATATCATCTTCATCTTTCATAGTGCGAAGATAGTTTGATATTTTGTCTCGATCAACAGAATCATCCACAAGATTTGCCACTTTGAGTATTTTCCCATCAATGTCACGCTTCATATAGATTACCCCTGTCTCTTGGTCTTGATGATCCACCTCTCCGATGATATCCAAAATCAGATCAACCTCATCGAGTTTTTTCTTTGTGGATTCTCCTGAATTTACGTTTGGAATATGCAAAATCGTTTTCTTGTTCGTGTCTAAAACTTCAGCAATCGCTGATATATATTTATTTTGATAAAAATGGTATCCGATACCCAAGGTCTTTAAATATGTGTAACCATTTAATTGCTGATAGTAGTTGTAGGTCACTTTAGTAAATTTTACCTCATCTTGTGGCAACAAAACAGCAACTCCATCTCCTCGAAAATATGACCCTGTCATTGCAATAATATGTGCGTTTGAGTTTGTCATTATTCCATGCAGCACGCGTCCCAAGATGTTGCTCTCTTTATCGGCAGATACATGATGAAATTCATCTATAGCGACAAGTGTATCATTGAATTTTGCATCTTCAATTTGTTCACATGCAAAACGAAACGTTGCATGAGTACAAATGAGGATTTTCTCATCGTTATCCATGAAATTCTTAAACGCCTCCACTTTCCCTTTCGCATTATCAAGGCCCGGAGTACAGAGGTTATAATCCTCGTTTGGCGACCAGTCTGCGAAAAATCCATTGCTTGTCAGATTTGTTTTACTGAAAGATCCGCCGATAGATTTTTCTGGAACTGCAACGATAACTTTCTTGATTCCTTGATTAGCGAGCTTATCCAAAGCAAGGAACATTAATGCTCTAGATTTTCCAGATGCTGGTGGAGCTTTCAATAGCAGGTATTGAGAATTCCTCTTTTCAAATGCATTTATTTGCATTTCACGCATACCAAACTCATTGAGCTTAGTGCTTTGTCCTGTTTGTGCGTATGTCGCTTCAGCAACTTGAATGGTTTTCATAAAATTATTTGTTATTTTTTCTAGCAATCATCTCTTCATAAAGTTTGAACAAATGAGCCAGCCGATCCTCATCACTTTCAAACGGTTTGTTTCGGTATATTTGATCTATGGCAAGATCTAAATATTTGTGAGCTTCTCGTAATCCATCTGGCATTTTGTCCGGATCGTATAGATCGGCCATAGTTCTGTCTGGGTACTTCTCCCGTTCTTCTAAAATATTGTACACATGAGTAGTAAGTGACTCTTTTTGTTTGAGTGTTATTCCGGGGAAGGGAAATGTATTGTAACATAATGCTGAAGAATATCTTAAGTCTGTTTTTAATCTACCTCCGACCGCACGTACCCAGGTCATATGCATTCTAGAATTTAAAATAGCAAAAATGTATGGCTCTGCATTATAAATTACTTGGGCAGCATCAGAAATAATCGTTTTCTTATCTAGGAAACCCATGGGTATATAGTCTCTATTTTCTGAAGACGTTCTTGGTATGATAATAGAATCCGTTTCCTTATGAGCCAAAAAATAATATCTATGAGAGAAATCGGCCATTGCCCGAGTGCTTTTTTCTGAACTGGCACTTCTTAGTGCTTTAATTTTATTTAAACGGTTATTAATTTCTGGGATGGATTTAGCTAAGGCAATTTGGTCGTCTGGAATAAATAAGCACCATCTTTGTTGTCCTCGAATAAATTCTTGTGAACCAATATAATTTTTAATCAATATCTTTGACTCGGGATACTTTTTAATAAGACTGTCTTTCTCTTCCTTCGTTAAAATAAAATTTCCACCATCATTTAACAAATTCCCATACGTCATTTGTGGAAGATCTTTTGACAAGGGACTTGAGCATCTTGTTATAAAACTAGAATTTCCTTCTGTGAGATACGGATTAATGTTCTTAACGTTTCTATATTGTTCCCCTGTGTAAAGTCTTTTTATCTTAGTGCTTTGATTGGCAAGGCCAATAATTACACAAGTCACCCCGGCGTTTCCTTTTGCCAAGTTTTTCCATTTAAAAGACTGATGCGCAAAGCATATTTCTAAATTTTCTTTTAAAATTAGAGGCCACAAAAGTGCTACTTGTTCTCCTTGAGAAATCGAGTTCGTAGATACAAAAGCTAGTTTAATATTTCCGTAACCCGAAATATATTTTGCACCCTTATAGAACCATGCTGATATATAATCTAGACTTTTATAGCCATTTACAAACAAGCTCTTCAAATCTTCTTTTTGTTCATCTTCTTGATTTCTCGATCCGAGATAAGGAGGATTGCCTACAACGTATATTTCATGTTCTTTGATTGCAGTCTTTTTGTCCATCCCATACTCGACTCTCGGACATACATTATTCCAATCGACTCTGGTCGCATTTGCACATTCAATATTACCACTTTCTTGCAAGGGAAGAATCGGTTTTAGTTTACCAAATTCTTTTTCAAATTTTAGGTTTATTTGATGTTGAGCAAGGTAGAGTGATAATTTGGCTATTTGAGAAGCAAAGTCATCTATTTCAATTCCAAAAAAATTATTTAGAGTTACTGAAGATTGAGTGGTCATAGCAAATCCATCTTCTCCTGATAGTGTCGAGGACCAATTATTGCTATTTAGAATCTGCAATATTTTTATTTCTAACTCGCATAATTCTTTATAAGAGATGATAAGAAAGTTTCCCGATCCACAAGCTGGATCGAAAATCTTAATCTTTGAAATTCGCTCACGAAGTTTTGTAAGCTTCTTGATATCATTCTTTGAATTTTCTAATTCATCATAGAGATCATTTAAAAAAAGAGGTTCAATGACTTTCATTATATTTGGGACTGAGGTGTAGTGCATTCCAAGATTCTCTCGTTGTCCGGGATGTACAATTGCCTGAATCATAGATCCAAAAATATCTGGGTTTATCGACTCCCAGTTCAATTTGCCACATTCAATAATTAACTTTCGCGAGTTAGTGGTGAATGCTGGTAGTTTGATTTTTTTTTCAAAAAGACCTCCGTTTACGTATGGGAATTCCAAAAAATTCGATGCAAACTTTGATCGTTCGGAATCTTTAGTGTTCAAGGCATCAAAAAGTATAGAGAAGTAGTTATCCATCTCCTCGCCGTTTTCATGCGTATGAGAATTTATAGAATTGGTAAATATTCCTGTTTTAAGAAAGATGCCAGTATCTTCGGCAAAAAAACAGAACAAAAGGCGTGAGAAAAAAATATTTAAATCATGACTGTTATTTCTATAATATTCAGGATTATCAGCAATAATTGTCTGGTAGAGCTTATCCATCTTATAAGCGGCACGAATATCAGCCGGATTTTCATTTATATGCTGAGATTTTTCCATACCACACCATGGCAGGAAAAATGCGTAATGCTTGCCAATATCCTCAATTTGAATATCGAGAGTTTCTTTTGTTTTTGTGTCTATCGCCAAAAAGGTTACAAAATCAGTAACAATGATAAATCGAGGATTGAATTTATATGAGTTCTTATCTTTTTGTATCGTATCAATAGCAATATGTTCATCTTCTGCAATAGTAGTTTTGTGAAAAAGTACCTTGTTTTTCAAAATGACCTGATTTTCTTTGCCTGATAGTTTTGATGGATTTTTAGAGAGGAGAGAAATGGTACTTTTAGGTAGTTCGTACAAAGAAAGTAAATCAAAAATGAAAGTTTCTTTTGAAAGATTTTGACCGAGATTTTCAAGATTATCTTGTAGGGTTACTAAATTGATCATAAAATTATTTAAATAACTCATCAATCGGGATATTTAGAGCTTTCGCTAAACTAGTAATTGTTGAAAGCGTTGGATTATTCTTTCCATTCTCAATATTACTAACGAAAGATCGGTCAACGCCAAGAATGTTAGCAATTTCGACTTGGGTAATATTCTTATTAATTCTAATTCTTCTTAAATTTTCTCCGAATTTTTTTGAATCTTCATTAATCATAATAAACAATATAATATCAATGTTATCTTGTTGTATTATAATACAACAATAAAACACTATATGCAATAGTGTTTTATTCTGATTCTAGATTCTTTGATAAGCTCCTCGTGCTAGCACGATGATGCGGAGAGGGCGAGATTCGAACTCGCGAGGGGTTTTATTCCCTGCCACGTTAGCAGTGTGGTGCTTTCAGCCGCTCAGCCACCTCTCCAAAATAACCAATAACTTATAACGGATAACTCATAATCCGTTTCCAAAGTACGCAATCAGTATAAGCGTTTTTTTTCAGTCTGGCAAGACTTCGACATTCGAGCGTTTAGTAATAGCGGCTAAGCTTGTATCCCACCCAAACTCCGGCAAGTCCTCCGATCGTGCTGAATATGATGGAGGAAAACGAAAACATACCGGCGCCCCACAACGAAGGCAGGTAACCTCCTATAAACGAACCTATGGAAAGGAACAGCCAGATTATCAAAGAGTCTGAACTCATAGGAGTAAATGTTAAAAATAAATATGCCTACTGTGCGAGGTTCTTCGCAAATAACATCAAGCGTGGAATTCCCTAACATTATACTCCGCAATCCGAGAAACGGAAAATGCAGAGTTTGAAAACTCGGACCATACCGGAAATGATATGGAATGCAGGATAGAACGTTTTTGCGTAGCATTCACACCATTTCTGGTGTGGTCCGGACACAAAAGGTCTTTTGGATCACATTAGAAATGATGTGGAATGTGGGAGAAAAAGTCCTTGCGTAGCATTCACGCCATATTCGGCGCGATCCGCTTTTTGTTGTGTGCGACCCGAAATCGTCTTGCCAAACGGAAAATATAATGCTATTTTGGTTAAGTGGTTTTGTTGTTGCCGTTCCCCGCATTCGGGCGGACAAATACAGCGTGATGGCGGAATTATTTTTATGGATATGATATTATGATTCTTATAAATTTCCCAGATCCCTCGGTTGAGTACATCTTTCGGGATGACAAAGAGAGAGGAGAGGGCATAAGAATAATGTTATAAGTTGTTAGTTATTCCGGAGAGGTGACAGAGCGGTTTAATGTACCGGTCTTGAAAACCGGAGGACCTTCACGGGTCCCGCGAGTTCGAATCTCGCCCTCTCCGCCAAGACAATTTAGTATCGGAGTCAACCCATATGCCTATAGCGAATATGCGACCCGACTATATAAAAGGTTAAACAAAAATACACGAGTTGATCGTGTATTTTTGTTATTCCTCAATCATCGTAAGCTGTTTGTCTTTATATACTATTCTTGATCTCAAGTTTGCCAGCAACTCTCTTTTTTCGCCAACCGTGCCTTCTTTCAGAATATACTTTGCGAAGTTCCTTATGTCGGTGTCTTTGTTGTTTTTAATCTTTTCCGTCGCACCAAGCACTGATCTTTGAAAGATGTTAAATCTTGCAATTTCATCTTCAAGTTTTTGTCGCATACCTAGCTCATTAATATTCACTTTATCCAATATCTTGAGTAATTCAGTTATTAAATCTTCTTCTCGGATGTAGTGGTTTTTACAGTTTCTATCTTTCGCTCTACTACATGAATAGTAGATATATTTTGCATGCGTTCCATCTTTAAGTTGTTTCCATTTTTCTTCGGCAGATATTCCACTACCACAGTAGCCGCAAGTGAATAGTTTGGTAAAGGCGAACTCTTTATTTTCTCTTTGTATGTTATCTCTCTTTAACTGAGCTTGAGCTTTTTCAAATAATTCTTGTGTAATTAATGGTTCATGTTTACCTTGATACCAGTTTCCACTGCCTTCGGGCGATTCAAATGTTCCATAGTAGAAGTGATTGTCTAAGATTCTATATATTCCACTTAGTGTTAATGGCTTATTGCCTCGGGTATAGAAGTTTAGTTCATGGCGGAGCCAGTTATATAACTTTCTGCCTGAGTAATGCTCGTATGCAACTTTTTCAAACATTTTCTTGATCGCTGGTGCGCGCTGTGGGTCAATAATTACTTGGCACTTCTTGTCCATCAAATTTTGATTGAGGTATCCAAGTGGTGCCACTCCTGGCCACAACCCCATCTCAACTCTTGTTCTTAGTCCACGCTTTACGTTTACACCCCTGTTGTCATTCTCAAGCTTGGCTTGCGATCCAAGGATCATCAATAAGAACTTCTCATTTGGATTGTTTGAGAACTTTTGACCAAATGTTCTGATTTCTTGGAGAAGTCCTGCGTCCATCAGATCCACGATCTTTCCAAGATCACCAGCATTTCTTGAAATACGATCAGGTGCCCAGGTTAGGATAGCATTATAGTTCTTGGCTTGTATTTCCTCTACAATTTCGTTAAACACGGGTCTCTGTCCAGTTTCTTTGGCTGAATGACTTTCTCGCTTCATGCAAACCACCTCCAGACTTTCTCTTTCGGCGAGCTGAAGCATCTCTTTTATTTGGGAATCAATGGAAAGCACCTGTCTTTCCTCAGATTCCGTTGATTTACGGGCATATAGACAATACCTGACTTTGATTGCTTGAGGCTGTGTTTGGGCCACCTCATAGCCCTTTGGGGCTGTTATTTTCATATACCTAATGAATGACGCCGATTCCCAAATGAGTCCAGAACGTCCCGAGTAGATAACTTTTAACCCCAAATTCCTTGACTTACTTAATTACATGATATATCATTCCCAATATGGGAACATATTACAGTGTAATTATTAATAAACATGCGATTACTAGGGAAAACAATACTAAGCGACTTTAAGGGTAAACATGCTGATGCTAAGCCTAGTATAGAGTCGTGGGAAGTTGAAGTTGAAGACGCACAATGGGATACTCCCCACCATTTGAAATCGAGATATCCCAAGGCAAGTTTTGTTGGTAATCAACAAGTAGTTTTCGATTTTTGTTGGAACAAATATAGAATGCTTACCACAATAAATTATAAAAACAAAATAGTCTTGGTCGATAAAATTGGCACTCATAAAGAATACGATAAATGGAATTTAAATTAAAAAATATGAGTAAAATTAAATTCATAAAAACTGAATCTGACTACAAAGAAGCTCTTGAATTAATAAAAGTGTTATTAAGTCATGATCCGGATCCCAGTTCTGATGAAGGTGAACAACTTTCTTTACTTAGCGCATTGATCCAAGACTATGAAAGTCGTTCTGTTCCAGAATCATTACCAAGTCCAATCGACGCTATCAAATTTAGAATGGAACAAATGGATCTTAAACCAGCTGATCTAGTACCTTACATAGGTAGCAGAAGTAGAGTCTCAGAAATACTTTCAGGAAAACGATCTCTGACTCTAGATATGGTTAGATCCCTTGAAGCCGGCCTTGGCATTCCTGCTAAGATTTTAATTAGAAAGCCCGAGATGGAAGATAATTCCGAATATCAAGGATGGGATAATAGTCTAGTCGCTGAAATGGAATCTCGAGGTTATTTTGGTGATAAATCAACGAACGAATATAGCAAATTAGATCTATTAAAAGATTTTTTTTCTTCTATTAATGCCCAGCCACAGTTGGCGATGATGCTACGTAAATCTAGTTATAGATCTTCTCCGCTTACAGATAAAAGAGCGTTAGTAGCTTGGTCTAATCGAGTAATGCAAAAAGCGAAACAGGTGAAAATTACAAAAAAATATAAAGAAGGAACTATTGATCTTAATTTCATGCAGGAGTTCATAAAATTAAGTTCCAAAGAAGATGGCGTGCTTTTAGCTCAAAAGCATTTAAAAGATGTCGGCATTATATTAGTGGTTGAACCTCATTTCCAAAAAACATATTTAGACGGAGCCGCAATTCTTGTTAATAAAGTTAATCCTATCATAGGATTAACTTTAAGATATGATCGCCTAGATAACTTCTGGTTTACATTAATGCACGAACTTTCTCATATATCATTACATTACAATCAAGATGTTAGTTTATATTACGATGAATTAGACAATAATCAGGTCGGTATTGATGAGAAAGAAAAAGAAGCAGATGCTTTAGCAGAAGAGTCTATCCTACCGAAAGCTAAATGGGAAGTCAGCCCTGCAAGACTAATACCATCTTCAATGGCCGCAAATAGTTTAGCCAAAGAATTAGATGTTCATGTTGCCGTTATTGCTGGGCAGATAAGACATAAAGGTAACAAATATATTTATCTTAATAAGGTTATTAACGGTGCAAAAGTGAGAGATAATTTTACTAATGAAAAATGGAATAAATAATATGTTTAACTCAAATCATTATATCCCAATATTGAAGTGGAAAAGAGCCGAACAAAGCGCCTTGGCTAATTTAACGAATGAAAAAAAAGTATATATTACACCTTTAATTCAGTTTGTCATGCCCAAACAAAAACCAAACGATAACCTAGAAGATGTTATAGAAAAGTTTAAAAAACAATCCAATTCTATACCAGACAAGATAGTTGAGGCGTGGGGTAAAGATCCAATCTTCGTAGATTTTAGTTTACTATATACCACTGAACTTAAAATTGACAGTATAAAGTCTATTTTAGAAAATGGTATGCAGAAACAAGCGATACTGATTCCGGTTATTCATTTGGACGATGATGACAAAATAAAACAAGTAGTCTGCTCACTAGCTAGAAAGGCGAACGGTTTATGCTTAAGGTTGGTATGCCCAGATTTTTTGGATTCCCAAAGGTTAAATGATTCAATTCAAGAATTCATACAAAAATATGGAATTGATGAAAGTAAAATTGACCTGTTGGTGGATGTAAAAGAATTAGGGGGCGATGCTAATAAATATAAAAAATATTTCGACTTAAGCCAAAATATTATAAATCTTCCAAAATGGAGAACTTTTATTTTTTCTGGTGGCACTTTTCCGAAAAATTTATCACTATGTAAAAAGGATGAAGAAAATTTAATTCCCCGTGTTGAATGGAAAGAATGGAATAACTGTATTTCAAACTCTAGCGTCTTAAGAAAACCATCTTTTTCTGATTACACAATCCAGTATCCTATCTATGAAGAATCGTCTCAATTTTTTCATCCAACATCAAGTATAAAATATACGCTAGATGAAGATTGGCTTATCATGAAAGGCCAAAGACGAAAACCGGAACTATATTTAGCCAACGCGGCATTGCTGATACAAGATGTCAAATATAGTGGAGAAAATTTTAGTTTTGGCGATAAATATATAATAGAAAAAGCCAATTATTTTCCTAAATATATGGAGGCAAAAAATAAAGGTACCGACTTAAAAGGTACCGGAAGTACTGAAACATGGTTAATCAGCGGGATTAATCACCATATGACATTAGTGGCGACTCAGATCTCCAGTCAGCCCTAAAGAAGATGGTTTCTCGTACTTTTTTATTCAAAGTCTTTTGATCTAGAACGGTAGATAATTTTGAATAAATCAAATCTCGTGATTTAGAACGAAAACCTTTTGCTTCATCGATTTCTTCTAGGATTCTCAGAGCTTCCTCTCTCCAAAGGAGCTTAGCTACTGAAAGCTGATTTTGTTCCTTATTAGTTTCTTCTTTTCTGATGGTATTAAAAACAACCTTACCTTTACTATCTGCCTTTACCAGTATAACCCCCCACCAGTCAGGAATCATTTTTACAGCTTCGTATAAATGTTTCTTTCCCACTACCAATGTCATTTTGTCAAAAACAGAATTATAAATATCGATTTGCTCTGGTAATCTTAGTAAGGTATCTTGATCACTTTTTATCTCATACCCATGTATAATACCGTTGATAACAGCAATATCAACTCTGGCATCTCCATGATGCAACCCCAATTCATCTATTATTCTTAATTTTTTGTTTTTTGCGTGTCTTTTTTCTAGTCGTTTCCTTAAAACAGGCCTTATCATTAAGTCGTCAGTAGGTATAATTTTATATGTCATTTTTAATTCCATATTATTTATCATCTGCATTCATTTTATCACGAAATCTAAAATAATAACATATTGCTTGTTTGCATATATTTTTTCAAATAAATATTTTTCTTTGTTTGAATTTAATGTAAACTAATGTTAAGTTATTAATATTGACTATAGCTATAAAAAGATGAAAACTGACTTTAAATAAAGTATGCAAAAGCTCCTTGATTGTCTCCTGATGCTCTAGGGCAATGGACAGCAAAGGGTTTTTAAAGACGATTAGTTTTGGAATTAGGGACAATTGTTATTATCGAAAAGATATTAAGGATGACGCAAAATAACTATGATTAAAAAAATTATGGAGAGCACAGTAACTTTATCCATTCCTATTATAAAACATTATGAATGGTTTAATGATACAGGAATTGAGTTAGCTACTACGACTGGACAAGCAGTTAAAATTATTGATTTCAATTATCAGGAAGATAACGCAATACTTGATGCTTGGGCTAAGCATTTTCGCAATCAATACATACAAGACGAAAAAATTGATGAGGCTTGTATCCCGATGGGACTATCACGAAGTGATTATTTAAAGAACATTAAATTTCCAAATATAGAAAGACCTGGCGCTAGTGTCCGTGCCGGAGATTTCTCTGAGATTTTAGTTGCTGATTATATTCAATTTATTTTGGGTTATCTTGTGCCAAGAACACGTTATGATGCTAAGCTTAATAGAAATACTAGCCCAAATGGAGTTGATGTAATTGGCTTCAGGCTTATGAACGAAGAGGAAAACAGGAATGATGAAATGATTACTTTTGAAGTCAAAGCATCTCTCTCAAGGAAAAATGTACATACTTTTCAAAATGCAATTGATCACTCGAAAAAAGATTTTAACACCCGTACTCCAGAAGCTTTGAACGCAATGCGTCAAAGATTAAAAGAAAGGGGTGATTTAATAAAGGTTAAATTAGTTGAGAGATTTCAAAATAAGACAGACCACCCATTTAAAGAGATAACAGGCGCAGCATTAGTATGTTCAACGCATTGTTGGGAAGATAATCTTATTACGTCTGCAAATTCAGACCACCCAAACAACAATCTCTTTCTTATTGCTATAAGAGGAGAGCAACTAATGGAACTCACTAATAAGTTATATAAACTCTCACATGATTCAGCCTGAACGACAGTCTAAAAATCTTCTAGCTATCACACGAGCAAAAGCAAAGATGTATGAATATGATGTTCCTCCTGAATATCATATTGATGTCGCTTCTCCCCTGACAGACTTGATTGATATTACCGTTGCTATGCTTGGTGATGTAGCAGCCAGCCCAGATGGAACTTATTTCGACGAAGAAAAATATAAACTTGTTTTTTCCGCACGATATTTAGATGCTCTTATTGGGTCGGAGACCGTTTCAACTGAACTCAATTATCTCCGTTTGTTGGCTGCATCGGCCTACTATCTATCAAGTTATCCAGGCAGTTCAATGGTTGTTCTAAAGCAAATAGCAAACGATATACCAGAGTTTTGCTTATTGCAAAAAATACTTTTGTCTGTACTGAGACGCGAAGAAATAACTATTGAACCAGTAGCCGTTCATGATGCAATCGAAACTATTCAAGCTTTTCGAGATGCATGGAATAGTTTCCTCCAAAATGGAACGCAGACTGAAGTTATCAGAGACCTTCTCGCTAAGCTTAGACAGCAAATCTACGCTGATGGCAGTGACCGCGACGTTTTTATTGTAGACATTTTGCGTGCAGTTGCAATAAAAATTATTGCCTCGTCTGCATGGTCCTTATTGCCAGAAAATAGTAGTGTCACTTTGGAACAATGGACTCCGTATCTTTCCAGACGTTCGGCGGTTAAAGAATTATGGCCTTCACAGATAATTCTTGCTAAGAATGGTGTTTTTAATGGAACATCTGCAGTCATTCAGATGCCAACAAGTGCGGGAAAGACAAAAGCGGCCGAGTTAATAATTCGAAGCTCATTCTTGTCCAATCGATCAAGTTTGGCAGTTATTGTTGCTCCCTTCAGGGCACTATGTCAGGAAATATTTAACGATCTCTCCGCACAATTTGCTAGTGATAGAGATGTCAGTATAAACATAGTCTCAGATGTACTTCAAAATGATCTAGAAGATGTTGAGGTTAATCACTACGAAGTGCTTGTGCTTACTCCGGAAAAACTAGATTATTTGCTTCGGCACAATAATGATATTTCTCCTAGAATCGGTTTAATAATTTATGATGAAGGACATCTGTTTGATGACACAACGCGCGGTGCAAAATATGAACTTTTGTTGGCCTCTTTAAAAAAACAACTTCCTAATACCGCTCAAACTATATTGATTTCTGCGGTCATTTCTAATGCACAGCAAATAAAGGATTGGCTTATAGGTAACACCGGAGTTGTCATCGAAGGAAAAAATCTCAATCCCACTAATCGGAGTATCGCTTTTGCAAGTTGGATAGATCAAAGAGGAAGGCTTGAATTTATGAACGAAGAAGATATTGACCAGGCATTGTTTTTTGTTCCAAGGGTTATGGAAAGTCAGGAACTATCCCTCCGTGGAAGGGAGCGGGTTAGAAAGTTTTTTCCCGCAAAAGATACTGATGGTATATATAAATCTAATCATGTTGCAGTCTTCCTTGGATGCAAGCTTTCTTCGCAAGGCCTGTCCGCAATTTTTACAGGTCGCAAAGACTCCGCTCTTAATATTGCGAAAGACTTAGTATATGCGTACGAACACGAGTGGCAAATGACAAAACCTATTGAGTATGTGAATCAGCAAGCCGAAACAAATAAATTGATTAATTACATTGAACGAGTTTTAGGAGCAGATAGTATTCAAGCAAAAGCTGCTAAGCTAGGAGTATTAATACATCATGGTAGTACACCCCATGGCCTAAGATTGTCTATAGAACTTGCACTTCAACGCATGCGTTTTAGATCTGTGGTATGCACTTCCACTTTAGCACAGGGCGTAAATCTTCCTATTAGGTATTTGATAATTGCGACCGATAGACAAGGTCGCGACAGAATAAAAGTTCGAGATTTTCATAATTTAATGGGCAGAGCAGGCCGTTCAGGTTTTTATACGGAAGGTACTGTCATATTTGCAAATCCTAGAATATATGATAGGAGATATCGAGAAAGATGGAACTGGGATAATGTAAAACAGTTAATCAATGTAAGTAACTCAGAATCGTGCAAAAGTAGGCTGCTGGATACTTTTGAGCCTGAGCCAGCGGATGATTTTAAAAAGGCAATTTGGAATGAAAATAAGGATAGAGCTAGGAATGAGATAAATTCCTACCTATTAAACGCACTTTCTGATATCACCGATATTCACGATTTTGAACATGCAATAACTGATCTAGTACAAAATACACTAGCCTATTTTCAGTCGGATGATCAGCAAAAAGCTAGTCTTGTAGATATTTTTCTTGAAATTGGAAGAGACATAACCATCAAGGAACCAGTACCTGAGAAAAGAAAAATATTTGCGAAATCGGTATTGAATCTCGAAAAATCACAGGAATTGCTCATATCACTAACAGATTTATTAGGCAATCTTGGGGAGGTTGTCGAACTGGGAGATATTCTATCAGCTCTCTGGTCTATTTTGTATGAACATTCGCGATATAAAACTCTAAGGATGTTTTCTAAAGAAGACAGTCTCACTCTATGCCAAAGCTGGATATCGGGAGAATCTTTCCCACATATACTTGAGCGATGCCAAGGAATGACATATTCAGGTAGGAAATTAACACTTGATCATGTTGTTGATTTATGCGAAGGTGCTTTTAGCTTCGATTTGTCTCTTGTAGTTGGTTCAATTTCTGAATTAAGCAGTTTAATCTTACAAGAAGAGAATCAAAATCAAGGGATAAAAAGTAAGCTATATTTTCTCCAAAAGGTATTGAAATACGGTCTCCCAAACAAGTCCTCAATTTCTCTCTATGAGGTAGGATTTTCAGACAGACAATTAAGTATGTATATATCCGATAATATAGCAGATAACGTGAATGATGTTCTTTTTGCTCAAAACATAAGAGATAGATTAATAATCCATCAAGAAATTCAAACTTATATTAGAGATAATTATCCAGAATACTTTACCGAAAGATTGGATAAATTGTTAGAATAAGAGTTATATATATTGGATGTTTATATGATGAATCAGATAATAGCAAAAGACGATATCTCCAAAACCACACCTTTAATAAAAATGCCCTTCCGTCTGTATGAGAGGGTGTTTTTTTAAGTAACAATTCGTTGCTAGTCATTTTTATTAATGTTGTATAGAATAGTATATTCATGCAATAACTAACGAAAATTTATGAATGGTAAATCATATACTTATTTAAAAGACTATACTTATTACAGTGAACTTTACGATAAGTTTACTATCGAAAAATGCCAATGGTGGGAGAAGCGCCAATATTCTAGAGACATTTCTAAACTAGAAGGCAAAGAAAAAGAAATCGAAGAAGCTAAGGAAAGATGTTTTTATACAGCAGTCATACCTATCGCCCTATATTTCATCAAGGCAGAGCGTGCTTCTAAGAAATCTGAAACAATCCAAGAATGGATGAAACGAGACAAAGAGAAAGACGAGAAAGTTATTAATGCTAAAGAACCGCAAGGCGTTCGATGTTTAGGCTGTAGCTCACCTTTGGAAAACTGTATATCACGTGATCTTATGAATAATCATGAGGGAAAAGAAGAAGTGCTATTTATGTTTGAATGTTCTAAATGCGGAAAACGTCGGGTTTATTGGGAAGATGGGACAGAATGGGAACATAAGTCAACTTGTATAAAATGTAATTTTGAAGTGCAGACAGAAAGCAAAAGAGAGAAAGATATTATTACTCACACATACTCTTGTTCACATTGCGGTCATGTGGAAACTAACATATGGGATTTAAATGAAAGAAAAGAAGAAAAGATAGATCCCAATTTTGAAGCCAACCGAAAGAAATATTGCATTTCCGAACAAGAAGGATATGAAATTATAAGCCAAGCAGAACAGATGGGAAAGCTCGTCGAGAAATATAAAGACAAAAAGGAGAACAAAGATGTTTATGACGCTGTTAGCAAAATAAAGAAACTTAATATTGTAGAACTGCAAAATCTTCTCAATTCTGTAATTGAAAATAACGGCTATGCTAAACTTGAATTTGAAAAACCTGAATTTCAAAAAGATATTATTTTAGGTTTTTCTTTACAAGATAATAAACCCGGGCGAGAAAAATATGATAGCGTTTATAATCTCCAAAAACTTATGAAAGAAACTCTAGCACCTACGAATTGGAGGTTAATGAGTAGCGGAGTTGATTATCACCTTGGATTTCTTCAGGGAAGGCTAAGGGGTATTGAAGGCGAAGAAAATCTCTTGAAACTTGTTGAAAGTGACCTTAAGAAAAAGACTAAACGTAAGTAGATAAACTGTTGGTAACTAAGGCTTCGCAAAAATCAATATTCGAGCTATTATTTGCTGGACATCTAGATGTTTTTAGTCTAAAATGATAATTGACAATTGATGGCTGAAAGGCCGAGTTACCTAAACTCAGAGTAACCTCTGGGCATGGTGCTTTAAAACCCAACGAAGACACTGACCTCCACGTTCAGCGACTCTTCGTTGGGTCATGCCTGGAAACGGGCATGGGGCCGCAAGGCCTAGCTGGCGTGGAGGCTTTTGTATCTCTACGACCAGCTTTCCAGCTGGTTTTTATTTATTAATTATAAACATTAAAAACATGAACGAGGAAACGAAAAAGTGTCCTAAGTGCAAAGAAGAAGTTTTAAAAGATGCGAAAAAGTGCAAGCATTGCGGTGCGGATTTAAGAAACTGGTTTATGCGACACAAGGTTATCTCTGTATTTCTGATTCTTATGTTTATCGGTATCATAGGTAGCGGAAGCAATCCAAATAATACCAATAATGGGCAAACTTCAAATGGTATCCAAAATGATACTAAAGCAGAAGAAAAAACTGGCAAAATAAATGAAACTATTTCAGTAGGAAATTTCAGCTACAGGGTGCAGAAAGCAGAACAGGCCCAGTCGGTCGGCAATCAATATATTAATCATGATGCTTCCGGAGTTTATGAAATCATATTCTTAACGCTTAAAAATAACGATAAAGAATCACGCTACGCCGACAGCAATATGTTTAAGCTCATTGACGATCAAGGCAGATCGTTCGTCGTTTCCACTGAAGCTAATAGCGCTTATTCTATCGCAAATAACAACCAATACGACCTTTTCTTAAAACAGGCCAATCCCGGTCTTGAAATAAACGGAGTACTTGTCTTTGATATCCCCAAAGATGCCAAAGGATTGAAGCTTGAGGTAAGCGGAGGATTTGGTAGCCCAGAAAAAGCATACATTGAACTTGGTTAAGTCATATTTGAACAATTTAAAAATACCCTCTGATTTTTTAGGTCAGAGGGTATTTTATTATTAAACGCTTTTAGCATCTAATTGAATATTTTTCTTTTTAGCGCTTATGTTTCTAGGATGATTTTTCTTTCCTCTACCATCAACTGTACTAATTATTATCTCAAATTGATTAGACTTATCAAACTGCTTCAGTTTAATCGTATCTCTAATATACGCAGAGTGTTTATTGCTTAGAAAATATTTGATAGCAGCAAGGTTCCCTTCTTGTACTTTTTTGAATAGTTGGTATTCTGCAACGTCGCACATGCTATCGTTACCTTTCTTTAGAGCCTCGTCCAGCTGAGCCTTGAAATCTGGATCTTCTTTTTTCCAGCGATAAATATTGGCTTTAGAAATATTGGTTTTTGTGCACACAGCAGAAATAACTGGCATTTCTTCCAGCTTCTTAAGAAAGAGTTCTTTTTATAGTTTTGCCTTATCTCTTTCTCCGGTCATATTATCAGTTTAACTTTATGGCTTTAATCCCAGTCAGTTTCTCATATCTGTCTACAATCGTCTGGCAATACTCAATATCCAATTCTATCATTAAACATTTTCTTTTAGTTTGTTCGCAGGCAATCAAAGTACTCCCTGAACCACCAAAAGGATCGTAGACAATATCTCTGACCTTTGTGCTGTTTAGGATGATTTTTCGAAGTAGAGGTATCGGTTTCATAGTGGGATGGAGCTTGCTCCTGTTGGGCTTGGGAACAAAGAATATGCTTTTATCCTTAGCCTTATGAAAAATATGTCCGCCTAGCCAGCCGTAGGCAATCAGCTCGTGCTGGGGAAGATAATCCTTTCTTCCCAAAACCGCATTGTTTTTAATCCAAACCAGAAGCTGAGAAAAATATATTCCAATGTCTTCCATTCCTTGCTTTAAAGCAAGGATCATTTTGTCACAATTAAAGATATATATCGAGTTTTTCTTATCAAGTTGAGACGATACAGCGCTCAGCCATTCCTTGGTAAATTTACTGTAGTCCTCTTCACTTTGGAATTGATCATTTTCTATGGTCTTAGCCTTGGCAATTTTTTGTTTAAAGTCGGCCTTACTGTTTACATAATCAATGGCATAAGGCGGATCTGTAAGAATTAGTTGTATTTTATCTCCATTAATTAACTTTTCTACATTGTTTTTGTCCTTAGCGTCTCCGCATAACAATCGGTGATCGCCTAGCTGGAATATATCTCCAGTCTTAACTGAGCTTATTTGCTTTTTTATCTGCATATTTTTCAAATCTATTAATTATTAATTGGCAGAAGATTGGATTCTGCTCCATGATAAAACATCTGCGTTTTAGCTGTTCGCAGGCAATGAGAGTTGAGCCTGAACCACCAAATAGGTCTAGCACCGTATCATTAATCTTTGTACATCGCCTCAAAGCTTTTTCATGAAGTGTAGGCGGTTTTTGCGTTGGATGTTCGTATTCTTGTCCGGATATTCGTTTAACAAGCCAGATATCAAACATGTCCAGTATGTCGTCTATAGTTCGGTTACCAGTCTCAATCTCTTTATTTAAAAGCTCATTTAAATTTTTGATATTGGAAAGATATGGTTTTCCGCGAGTGCCATAAACACAAGGCTCATAGCACTTGTTGAAGGCGATTTGCGGAGTGACATTAAAACCATTTTTGATCCACATACACACTCGCTTGTTACTGATTCCAAGTTCTTCGTATATTACCTGCAGCAGTCCTATATATTGCTGATCGCAATAATAGAAAATATGCATGTCCTTTTCTGATACGCTTAGAGCATTGGAAATAGTTTTACTTAAAAACTTTCTATATTCGTCATCGCTCTTATTGTCATTAACATCTCCGCCATATTTTTTCTTTCCGCCGATGCCTTTGTTGTAATCAAGTCCGATATTGTATGGCGGATCACAATAAACCATGTCTATTTTTTCCTTGCCTACTAATTTTTTCACAGTTTCCAAATCAGTAGCGTCTCCGCAGAGAAGAGTATGACTTCCAAGGGAGAACATATCGCCGGATTTAATATCGGTCTTTTTGATTTTTTCCAGCTCCTTCTCTTGATCAAACTCGTCATTCTCTGTTTCTAAGGACTCGTCCCAGATATTTGAAAGATCGTTGTCATTAAAGCCGATATCGAGAAGCAAATTCATATCAAACTCTTTTAGAAGTTCCCAGTCCCATTCTCCGGTGTTTCGATTGAGCCTTAAATTAAATTCTTTTTCTTGTGCAGGAGTTAAATGTACATACACAACAGGCACTTCTTTGTATCCCAGCTTTTTTGCAATCTTAAATCTTTGGTGGCCTCCGATTATTATATTCTTTCTGGTTTTATGTCCATTGACTATCAATGGATCGGCCAGACCGAATTTTTTGATTGATTCGGTTAAATCTTGCTCTTGCTGGGATGTCATTTTTCGGGGATTGTAGGTAGCTTCTTTAAGTAACGAGACAGGAACAGTTTCAATCTGGAGATTTCTTTCTTCCATTTTTTTATTGTTAACTTCTTATAACATCCATTTTATATTATAGGAATAACCATTGAAGATAGAGTCTTTGTAAAATAACATCAAAAAAACAGCTCAACTTAGCTGTTTTTAAAAAGTTATTAGCTCTACAATGACTCTATTAGATGATAAAGTAATTCTGGTTGATCCTATATCCGCTTTCCGCACGGCCTTCTATCAAATTGTCTTTGATTTTCAAACGATATTTGGCTTTGCCATTAATCTCCTTTATGGCATCCCTCAAAGATTCATCTGTTTTATAACCAGTCTTTTCTCTCAGCGTTTTGGTCTTTATATAATCCTTAGCTTCTAGCAAATTGTAAATGATTCTAATTCTCTTTCCTTCAGTCCTAAATTCATACTTATTACTTCCAAGACACAAATCACTTTCATCAGTCAAAGTTAATATCTTCTGCCAAGGTTTTTTATTGTAATTTATCTTTTTATCCTGTATTTCTGTTATAACATCCTTAATCGCATCTCTTATTACTGCTTCTAAGTTCTGTCGTTCCATTATCGTCTCAAATCCTATAAAGTTATCAGGTTCAATATCATCAGTCGTATTAAATATACCTATCTTTTTATCCCGACTATCATTTAAAAATTTTCTAAAACCAATATAATCAGAAGCATCATAAAATTCGGCTATTCTCCCAATGGAAGCAAGCTTCTCTCCTAAAGCTGAAATATCCGCGAGACTAGCTAATTTCGATCCAAGTAGTTTTAATTTTAAATCATCGTTCTTGTCGGTATCTGGTTTTGATATTTCAAAATTTATTTTTGCTTTTTTGTCTGCCATTATAATATTTTATCTCATCTTCTTTTTTGATTTTCTTGCAATCCTTTAATCTAAATTAATCATGTGTATCTTGCGCTTATTTTTTCTTCTTTTTGTAGAAAGTCGCTTATTGAATTCTTTTATTGCTTCTTTTGTCCGTGTTTCAATATAATTTTCATAAAATTTTTCTCTATATGTTCTATATCTTTCTCGTTTGCTCAAACTTTTTAGTCTCAAGACTAATCTAAATTTCCAACGTTGCTCAACTAAAGTCATTATATCAATTGTAACATAAGCAGTAAAAAGAGACTTGAGAAATTGAGGTATTCCTTGACCAATAAAAACCTTCTTCATGTCATCTCTATATTCTTCAATCTCAAATATAAGCTCAGTGCATTGTCCTCTAGGAGGATTCAAGTGATTTATAACTACCAATTTATTATCATCTATAATACTTTTAAGTTCATTTCTATAATCGTCAACCATCATTACAAAATCTCTTGATGACATTAATGCCGTTGCAATTTTATCTTCTAGATATAAATTATCGATATTTATTTTAGCGATATCTTCATTGATGGTGTGTATGTAGAACTGGGGCAGCGATATAGTATGAGCCGCATAAGATTTAACATCGTAACATTCTCTTACATGCATTATGAATTCTTCCAATACATTATCAGTGAAATTAGTTGCATTCATATAAGCACTCTCTACCGTGCTAATGCTCGTAGCAATAACTCTTTTAAGATAATCCAAATCCTCAAATCGCTTTTTTCTTTTGTTGTGAAACTCCATATAAAACCAAAAGAAAATAGGCGCAGCAGCTCCTAAAAAAGCACCTATTAGATTTTGCCAATCATAGATAAGTTTTGCAATATTAGCCACAAATTTTATAATTAATGAGTTAAGCTAAATATAATATTTTTGTCAAATAAAGTCAAAACAAGTCATTAAATGATCTTTTATATTTGTCTCATTTGTCTCATTTCGCTATTCGGACCCCGACCCGAGTACCTCAAAATCGCTTCTAGCCAAACTGCCCGAAAAGCCTTATACTGATTGTAAGTTACGGGTACTTAACCCGATTACACCGCCAAAGAAAATATTGTATGTGCGATTTTATATATTCATCCAGTGTGATAAATGAATAATCACGCGAGATGAGAAGTTTATACCCGGAAGGTAAATCTCGCCCTCTCCGCCAAGACAATCCTGTGTCGGATAGGCCTAATCGTTTTCGAGAACGTAAAAAATATGAATAATTACAAAGGGGACATTATCGAAGAATCTTTGAAGGATAAGAAAATTCTCAAAAAGGTAAAGATAATTTCAACGAAAGTTGAAAAAGTTACGGATAAACATCAAACTCCGTGGCTTTCGCAGTGGACTTTAGATACTATCGAAATCAATGAAAATGAAGTTGACGATTTAGCCCAAAAATTGAGTAAGGCAATCGACTCGGAACATGGTTGGTGTATTGATTACCATAATGACAGATATCATTACGTAATCTTCAAAGATAAAGTTTTCAAGATAGACCGCGATAAAAAATCTGATTATGATGAGATGATAAAATACGGTTTATCTATCGGAACGCCGGATTACCAATTGCCCAATTTTGCCGATTTGCCCATTGATTCTTTGGAAGCTTTTTTGAAAGAAGCGAATGTGAACACCTATGCCAATGAAAACTCCGGAAAAGCTGCTCCGCTTCGTCCCGGCTCCAGCGATTATCATTTTGAAAAAGGCGATCTTGCCTATCACGATACTTATTTTGGTGCCACTAAGTTTATTGGCGAAGAAATAGTCTATAAAAACAACAAGCCTGTTTGGGGTATGAATTATTATGGTTTCACAATCAGCAATGAAATAAGTGAAAGCTTGTTTGATGCCATCTTGCGCCCGGCATTGATGTCGGGTTCCGGCGATAACATACCTGTTCGCGGACCGAAAGAGTTTGTAAATGGCGAATGGAAATATACTTTTAACGCTAACGGTGATTTGGCAAACTTTACCGGTTTGGAAGAAATATCTAAAAATGGTGAAGTGGTTTGCCGGCTATACTGTCACGGTGGATTTATTGAAAAAGCGGAAAAGCAAAAAGCGTAGATGCCGTTGCGTCTTTATGAAATTCGATAAAAACAGAAAGTCCGCCTCTTATGTGGATTTTTGTTTGTCCGTATGGTAAAATGGTGGGACGAGGGGCTTATGTCCAATAGAGGAGCGTAGGGTTTCATCAAAAATTTCCATATTACTTCGTAGATTGATATGCTCGAATTTCTAAGCTACATTTTTTATTTTATTGCCGCCAGCGCTTCTCCGCTGCAAAGGAGATGGTTGGCGACAACGAAAAATTTTGATAATAAAGGGCAAGTTCATTTTGCCTTTCAGGTGACACTGGTTACCGTCATCTTGAGTTTGCTTCTGCCGGTTTTTAAGCCTTTCTATTTGGCGGGGAATCTTTTTCATCTGATCGGTTTGTCCTTGGTCTGTGGAATATTCGGAGCGGGCTATTATATAAGTTCCTATACCGCTCAAAAACATGTCGAAGCCGGCATCACCACGCTCGTCAGTAATATCTACACGCCCGTGACGATAGTTTTGGCGACGATTTTTCTGGACGAGAAATTAACTGCAATACAGATATTGGGCACGATTTTATTGCTTGTTGGAATGTTGATTGTTTCCAAAAAACATAGAACGGGAAAATTCAGATTCGATAAGTATTTTTTGCTTATGGTACTGAGCGGTGTTGTACTCGGAATTTCTTTGACGGCAGAACGGGCGCTTCAGAAAATGACGGGGTTTACCGCGGGGACGATGTTCAGTTGGTGGATGCAGTGCGCGTTTTTGGGGTTGGCGACGCTTATGACGGAAAGCAGAAGCGAGTATTCGAAAAAAGACATTGCAATCACGGGAGGGCTGAGGTTTTTTCAGTCGTTGTCGTGGGTCATTCTGATATTTGTGGTTGGAAATCTGAGCCTGGTATCCGCAATAACCACATTTAAGGTCGTCATTATTTTCGTTGCTGCCGCGATATTTTTGAAAGAGCGGGAAGATTTGCCGAGAAAAATTTTTGGAAGTGTGGTTGCGCTGGCAGGTTTGCTTTTGATGAAATGATTTTCGATTTCAGTTATAATATCAAATTAGCTAAATCCATTTCATGATGGTATTTACATTTATCCTTTCTCGTCTTTCTCCCTCACCTTGAGGAGAGGGTCGGGGTGAGCGGAAATTAAAGGATTAATCCTCTCCCGATAAGGCGAGGGAGGAAATCCAAATGCTTTATAAGCGGGTTGTGACACGGATTTAGCTGATTTGGCGTAACCTCTAAAATTATTTTTATCATCTAAATAATCATCAATTAATATATGAAAAAGTCCCTTAAAGCCAAAAAGCTTGTAATCGTATTGGCGGGCATTTTAGTACTTGGGGTGTTGACATTTTCAGCTTTGTATGCGGTGCGGAGGGGCTTTTGGGGAAGAGTCCCGGACAATCCGGGCTTTTCCGTTCCGTTACAATCAAAGCTTGAAGAAGTTGTTCCTAGGGATTTGGGTGGAAGCGATTATGTTGAGCTTGCATACGATAAGTCTTTGGACGGGCAGAAATGGATGGTCCCTTGTTTCAGCGGAATCGGCACCGATGATGCGGCAGACGTGTGCAGAGGTTTTGCCAGGGGATATTTGAGAAAATATTCTACTTATAGGCTTTCGGATGGGAATGTCATTGGAGGGAAGTTCCAAATCAGTCAGGATACATCGTATGTCGCAGACGGTAAGACTGTTACGATCGTATATGAAGATGAAAAGCTGCGTGGGGATTATTCTCTTCTTTTCAATGTTCTTGAGTATGACGGTCCGAACGAAGCCAAATCCGCTTGCTTATTTTTGATAAGGGATTCAAGCTACGAAACAATTCAAATGGACGGCGTAAATATTTTGTCTAAGGAGTGGGAAGAAGGCGACTGGGCTCATTATGTTCTTCCGACCGAAAAGACCGTGATCAGCATTCAGGGAAACCGCACGGCGGCAAAAGGGGCAATGAGCGCGATGGTTGAGAAATACAAGGAGGGGGCGGTGGCTGATAAGATAATTTCGTCGGGCGTGACAATCTCAATCGATAAGACGGAATACGATAAAGGTGAAAATGTAAAAATTGCCGTGGACAATAAATCGGATGCGCCTGTTTTATATTCCGGTAGCGGTGATAGATTCTGGGGCGTCGAATATTTTAAAGACAATAAATGGACGGACTTCAACAGCGGAGAAGATGGAGGTTTCCAACTGACGGAGAAAAATATAGGAGATGCGTGTTTTGTGGTTCTATATGAAAGAACGTCGCCGGTTGAACTAAAATCGGAGCTTGGTCTTTCCGGCGAATGGAATCAAAAAATTTGCCCTTTCGGGTCGACAAGTCCGGACGAACCAAGGACTGTTAAAAATGTCGAGAGTGGCCAATACAGGCTCACTTTCAGCTACGGTTCCGGAATACCGGCCGATGATGCTTACGGACTTTTAGGTATCAAGACTGTTTATTCGGATAGTTTTGTGATAAAATAGGCGGTTGGAAAAATTCATTAATACCGAATTGACTTAATCTGTTACATAATGATTTTACATTTATTCCCCCTCACCCCGACCCTCTCCCGATAGGAGGGGGAGGAAAGCCAAATACTTTATAAGCGGATTGTGGTATGGATTAAGTTAATTTGGTATTATTCTTAAAGAAACAAACGGTTTAAGGGGTCCTTACGAGGATGACAAAATGCGGGTTCTTTTGCAGGAGAAAAAGTTTTGTATATTTGAATCGTTTTTAACTATGGAATATTTTGAAGCATAGTAATCTTTTTGCATAGTCGCGGGATTCCGGATCTTTCGGAGTGCCGAAATTCCGGAACGACAAAATATGTTTGGTTGATTTTTATTATTTGATTTGGTTAGAGCAAGAGGCTTAGAGCGCAGGTGAGGTGGTGTGCCGTTATGGCGAAATTAAAACATATGAATCGAATGGCAAAAAATTCATTCCTTATCTTGGCGGGGGTCGTGCTAGCGGCCTTGCTTTGTTTTTATTTTTTGCCGGGGAATTCTTTTGTGATAGAAGGCGGTACAAATCAAAATGGAAACGGAGCGGCGGGCGGCGGAAACGGCGTTGCGAAAAATATGGAGGAGGACGGTATCGTTGCGGAGGGCGATAGCGGCAAGGTGGTTCTTGCGGCGGTGGGAGACATTATGCTTGCGCGGTCCGTTGAGCGGCAAATGATTGCGAAGGGCGACTGGAAATATCCCTTTCTGTCCACGGCGGACATCACTAGCGGGGCGGATATCGCTTTCGGTAATCTGGAAACAACGATATTGCCGGGAAAAACAAGCGCGGATAATTCTTTCTTTTTTCGCACCGACCCCAAGGCGCTCGAAGGGTTGAAGTTTGCGGGGTTTGACGTGTTGTCGCTCGCCAATAATCATATGATGAATTTCGGGCTGGAGGGTCTTCAAAGTACGCTTCGGAATCTTGACGGCGCGGGCATCGGACATATCGGCGCGGGAATTTCGGAGAAAGAGATTTATGCTCCGGTTATAAAAGAGGTTGGAGGCGTGAAGTTCGGATTTTTGGCTTATACGTATGCCGAAGAGCGGTTTTCTGAAAACGGGGACGCTTACGGCACGGTGTACGCGGATGTTGACAAGATGAAAAAGCAGGTGGCGGAGTTGGCGAAGAGCGTCGACGTGGCGGTGGTCTCGATGCATATGGGCGAGGAATATCAGACGCAGCCTAATGCGGCGCAGAAGAATTTTGCCCGCGCTGCGGTGGATGCGGGCGCGGATTTGGTCGTAGGGCATCATCCGCACGTGGTGGAAACTTTTGAAAAATATAACGGCGGTTATATAATTTACAGTTTGGGCAATTTTGTCTTTGACCAGATGTGGTCGGAGGAAACGCGCTTGGGGGCGATTGTCAAAGTGACCGTTGAAAACAAGAAAATTTCGGATATGGAATTTGTGCCGATCAAAATTTTTAACTACGCGCAGCCGCAGATTTTGGAGGGCGAAGAAAAGGATATGATTTTGAAGAGATTGCAAGGCGAAGGATAATGCGGATTTTTGCAAGAGTTGTGTTATTTGTGCTTGTTGGAGCTGCATTTGGATCACGCCAAAGATGGCGTGAACCATGCGGGATAAAACGTTTTTGCGTAGCATTCACACCATCTCTGGTGTGGTCCGTTTTTTTCGGTGGTTTCAGTTATATTTTCTGCCGGATTTGTTATATCGGTTTTAAAATGCTAAAATGAAATCATTAAAGCTTGTACGAAATTAATATTTTTTTATGGCGAGAGAAACAAAAACAAAAACAAAGAAGGGGACACCTGAGGCGATTGAAAGGCCAGCGGGCAAAAAGCGCGAGATTGGTCGGCGCGCGCCGATTGCGGTGGTGGAAGGGACGACTGAACAAAAATCGAAAGGAACGATAAAGAAAGAATCAAAAAAGGCGGAGTTGAAAAAAGCCGGAGAAGAAGTTGAAACGAGAAATAAAAAAGAAATCAGGAGAGATTCCAAAAAAGCATCCAGGGTGGAGATTGGGAAAGGTACGGTTGCTTCCAAAAAGAACAAAGGCATCGCTTCGCGAACAAAGGGATTAAGAAATAAAAAGAATCTTATGCAAGGTGAGAACGAGGAAATTAAAAATGAAGAGGAGATGAAAGAGAAAATCGAGCATGAAGAGGAAGAGATAACAAACGGGGAAGAGAAGTCTTTCATTAAGTGGAAGGGGAAAAGCTTTTTGCGTCGGGAAGGGGAAAAGTTTTTTTATCAGGTGAGTCTGGTTGCTTCCATTATGGTCTTTTTGTGGTCCGTTGCCGACGGCAGCCGGCTCTCGGCGATCACTTTTTTTATGCTTGCCGTCATAATCATCCTTGAGCTCAAGGACGTGCCGCGGGATGTCGACTACGAGATAAACATTGACGGAATCCTAATAGATGGTAAATTATATAGGTTCGATGAAATACAGTCTTTTGAGATTGCCAAGAAGGGAGAATTCGATATTGTGAAATTGCAGTTGCGCAGCACGCTCTTTCCGACCAGGGAGATTCACCTTGCCGAGGGGCAGGACCTTGTTTATATCGAGACGCTTTTGGAGTATTTTCTGCCGAAAGAGGCGCGGGAGGACACGCTTCTCAATCTTCGCAAGCGAGAACGAAGCAAGGAAGATCTTACTGAAGACGAATTTATCGATCAGAAAGTTGACGAGTATTTGAATGGAAAACGCTGATGACGACAAAGAATAGGGCGAAAAAGTCTTTTTCTTCAAGCTTGCCTCTTACGGCGAATTCAGCGACGGGATTAAAGTCCTCGTAGTTCAATGGATAGAACGCGGGTTTGCGGAACCCGTGATATAGGTTCGATTCCTATCGAGGGCACATTAAAAGTTTGGAAAGCAGAGCGAGGCGGTTTGTTCTTCGGTTTCAAAAATGGTTTGTTTGCAAATTACATTTTTATGGTATAATAATCGCAATGGGCAGTTATTAATTTAATCTAATCAATACGCCAATATGGAACAAGATAACAATCAGAGCGAACTTGTGGATTTGAGCCAGGTACTGAACGAAACCGGACCAACGCCCACGAAGGGGCGAGAGGATAAGGGCGGACGAAAAATCCCGAGTGTTTATCGTTTGATAATGAAGCTCTCGGGCGGAGTGATAAAAACAGAAAAGCAGGCTACGCTCGCAGCCGTTTTTCTTATTATTCTTCTAAATATCATCACCTTTTCTTTGCTTTTCGGGGGAAAAGATAAGACGCAATCGATTAATCAGGCGCAAATGGCGGCACCGATGGCAGCACAAAAGAAATAGCGGGTTCGCAGGTACAAAATATAATTGCCAATCGCATATCTGACACAGTAGACAATTCCTGACATGTTCGATGCATTTTGGATTTATGAATGGTTTACACCGGAAATGGTGTGAACAATGCAGGATAGAAAGTTTTTGCGTAGCATTTCACACCATTTCTGGTGTGATCCGGATGCGAAAAGCATTTCGGATTTTAGATTTTTTGGATTGTGGACCACATCAGAAATGATGTGAACCACACAGGAGAAAACGCTTTCGCATAGCATTTTACACCATTTCTGGTGTGATCCGTAAGCAGGCATTGTAAAAGACCGACAGATGATATTCTGTTTATAATAAGGGGATACAATGAAATTATATATATTTAAATATTAATCATGGATTTTATGTCCGGAAGGCAAAAAGGCTTCACCCTTATCGAGCTTCTGGTGGTGATTTCTATTATCGGTGTTTTGTCGACTATTGCCATGACGTCACTCAACGGTGCGAGAGCAAAGGCGCGGGATGTCAAGCGGCTATCGGACGTCCAGGAGGTACGGAAAGCTTTAACACTTTATTATAGTGATTATGGTTCCTATCCCGGGACCAGCAACTGGGTTAGTGATTGTTCGGGTGACACCAGTTGGAAGTCGGTGATTGGAGGCGCTCTCGCTCCTTACATGGCAGTGCCGGACGATCCTGTTTTCCCCAACAATGTCTGGCCGCTCTGCTACTATTATAAGCTAGAAGACTACGGCAATTGCTCTGGCAGCGGCTATGCCTATACCCTACTTTTCGCCACTGAGGCTAGCAAATTCAATCTGCAGAAATACAGTGTGCAGGGTGAAGGGGGTACAGCGGCGAGGTTCTGTCTGCACGAAGAATAATAAACTTTCATTATCGCAAGCATGAAAAGACGTAAGTATCAAAAAGGCTTCACCCTTATCGAGCTTCTGGTGGTGATTTCTATTATCGGTGTTTTGTCGACTATTGCCATGACGTCACTCAACGGTGCGAGAGCAAAGGCGCGGGATGCGGCACGGCTCTCGCAAATAAATCAATTAAGGAATGTTTTGGAAATTTATTATACCCAATATGGCACATATCCTGACAACACCGATACCACGCTAGATGTTGGTTGTTGGTGGGCTTGGGATGCCGGAAATATTCTTAATAGTGGGGATACTTTTTTAAGTCAACTTGTAAGTTCCGGCATCGTCGATTCTGTACCTATAGAAAAACATCCCATTTCAGGCGGAGAATGCAGTTATCGTTATGTAAAAACTGGACCTCCTTGTGCTTCATGCACGCAGTCATACGCTGTTTTATATACATCCCTGGAAACGGCTTCAGATCCGGTCGATGAAAGGCCTGATTGTTTAAAGGGTTGCTGGGGAGAGGGAGGGTCCCCTTACGATTATGCGATATTTCTCTCTTTCTGATTTCTATTCTTCCAATTCTTCCTGTCGAATTATTATATGCTATTTTCGGTGTGTCATCGGATTCTATCTTAAAACTTAAAGTGTAAATCCATGCGTTCTAATCAAAAAGGTTTTACTCTTATCGAGCTTCTGGTGGTGATTTCTATCATTGGCGTTTTGTCGACTATTGCTATGACGTCACTCAATGGTGCGAAGGTGAAAGCTCGGAACGCCAGAAAGCAGGTAGATTTTAATAATATATACAATGCTTTAAATGTTTTTTATGCGACCAATAACAGAATGCCAAACAATTATCATCCTTGTTGCGGGGCTTGTGAAGGGGATGGATATTACGAAAGGAGCATGCAGGAGTTGGTTGATGCCGGGGTGTTGTCGGCGATACCGAAAAGCCCTGACGATAGTAAATATTGTTATTATAATTATGGACCCGACAATGCTGCCGGGGCAATTATGGTAACCTCTTTAATCGGTCAGCCTAATACCACCACAGGACCATTCGGTTCTTGTCGACCTTTTAGTGACAATTGGTGTGGCACTGATTATGCCAGTAACTATTATTGTATTTGCACGACCTATTAAAAAGTGTCTTCTCTATGTTGCTAATTAGATTAATTCCTTCCCGGTGTGTCATCGGATTCTATCTCGAAACTTAAAGTGTAAATCATGCGTTCTAATCAAAAAGGCTTCACTCTCATCGAGCTTCTGGTGGTGATTTCTATCATCGGCGTTTTGTCGACTATTGCTATGACGTCACTCAATGGTGCGAAAGCAAAGGCGCGGGATGCGAAGCGATTGTCGGACATCACTCAAATCAAGACCGCTCTGGATATTTATTATGCCGATCATGGGCATTATCCCAGTACTGGCAGTATCTATACTACTTTATGCGATCCGGGTTGTGCGGGGGTGAATGGAAATGCCACTTCAACGGCAAATTGGGTTCCGGATCTAGTAGCGGAGGGTTATTTTAGCCAATTGCCAAGGGATCCAGCCCCCAAAGACCGCGCTCGGGGATATGGACCCCCTGGAAGTTGTTATATGTATTCCAGTGATGGGACTCAGTTTATTTTAAGTGCTTGGGCGACAGTAGAGACGGGTCCGATTAGTACCAGTAGCACACTGTATAGTCGGGCGGGCTTCCGAGAAGTTTCTATCCCAAATCAATACTATATGTGCGATCATCCCAATATCGGTAATGCAAGTTGGGGAGATTATTATAGATACTCTTATACGATTACGAACGTAGGTTGTGCTTGGTAGCTAAAATGAGGCTATCTTCTCAAGTCTGTCTTTTTGAACAAAGATCTTATTAGTAAAGACTTGTTTTTATTTTGCAAAGAAATACTTTTTCTTGAAATTGAACTGTTACGAAATCGGTCTGGAGTTTGGTTTTGTGGTATTTGGACCACACCAGAGATGGTGTGAACCACGCAAGATGAAACGTTTTTGCGTAATATTCACACCATTTCCGGTGTGATCCGTTTTTTTAGCGCACCTCTTTTTTTAAATGAGAGGAGCGGTAGTATTGCACAATTTTGGTATTACGGCGCCTTTGCTTTTGCGTCCGTTTTTCTTTGTGCCGATTTTCTGCTAAAATAAAATTTAGGACTTACGGGTTTAGCTTGTCGTTGCGAGAAAGCATTCCCGTTAAAAGAAACAATGGGATAATGGTAAATATGTAATGCTGAAAACTGCATTTTGTGCGATACTGTAGCCATAATTGGTAGATAAATTACAGTATGGTTATAAAAAAACACCAGGTATTGTCCAAAATGCAGTTCTCA
>Ga0172378_10000254_pt1 | contig 45344 bp, 32 predicted proteins | sample GrowelOW332metaG_FD_119755 | JGI IMG/M metagenome (GOLD analysis project Ga0172378, IMG submission 119755) | Groundwater microbial communities from an aquifer near a municipal landfill in Southern Ontario, Canada - Pumphouse #3_1 metaG | ecosystem: Environmental > Aquatic > Deep subsurface >...
AACTTTATTAAAAAAAGTTCCTTTTTCGGATATAAATATATCTATGATTTGCAAGGAAGCTAATGTTAGTCGCGTGACCTTCTACAACTATTACAGCAATAAGAATGAACTGATTGAAGATATTGTTAGAATTTTGTTGAATTCGACAATTAAGAAAACGCACATCGAAACAGGATCCAATAAGATTGATATTTGTTATTTTAAGTGCCTTTTGATCAATATAGTTGAAATTAGCTACCGATATGAACAAATTATTCCCGCAATGAGATCTGTGGGAAATCTCGATTTAAAAAATGTAGTTGATAGCTTTTTCTACGATGAGATAAGCTCTTCCTTGCGTAAGTATGTTGAGACAAACAACATAGATATCGACCCAAATATTTTGACCTCTCTCATCTTTGGGGGCTTTGGTCGAATGATATTCGATTGGATAACTAATCCAAATGAAGAAAACCTGGAGGAAAGCAAAATTAAGTTAGAGAAAAATATTTCTCTAATATTTGCGCGATTACTTCAGTTTGTTCCACAAATCAAAGGTTGCGAATGTTGCGAAACGAGCAATATATGTCCCGTTTCCAAAATTAAATATGGATATAACAAAAAGCCTTAAGCGAATGTGCTTAAGGCTTTTAATTATCTCTCGATTTTCTTTTGGTCGATGTCTTCTCTTACCAGTTTAATAAAGTCTGCAATCGGAACAGTGATTTGTTCTCGCTTGCCGTAAATGCGATAAGTGATGGTTCCATCTTTGACTTCGTTGTCGCCAATGACAAGTGTATATGGAACTTTTTTTGTTTGCCAATCGTGAATCTTATATCCTAATTTAGCATCTCTATCATCAATTTGAGTTCTAATGTCGCTGTCGGCAATCAATTTATTAATCTTTTTAGAATATTCCATGTGTGCGGAGTTATTTACGGGAATAATTACTACTTGCTTAGGTGATAACCAAGTCGGGAACGCTCCTTTGAAGAGTTCGATCAATATTCCGGTAAATCTCTCTAATGAGCCAAATATTGCGCGGTGTAGCATGAAAGGTTCAACCTTTTCTCCGTTGGCATCAACATATTCACAGTTGAAGCGCTTGGGGAGGTTCATATCGAGTTGAATAGTTCCACACTGCCAGACTCTTCCGAGCGAATCGTGAAGTTTAAAATCGAGTTTCGGCCCGTAGAACGCTCCGTCACCAGGATTTATTTGATAGGGAATATCGTTGTTTTCCAAGCTTTCTCTCAAAGCTTTTTCCGCTTTATCCCAAGTTGCAATATCACCGATATATCCTTCTTCTGGTCTAGTGGAAAGCACGATGTAATAAGGGAGATTGAAAGTCTTATAAACTTGATCGAAGATTTTAAGAAGAATTTGAATCTCGGATTGAATTTGGTCTTCTCTAACAAAGCAGTGAGCATCGTCTTGAGTAAAGCTTCTAACGCGGAAAAGGCCATTTAATGCGCCGGATGCTTCGTGACGATGAACGTGTCCCAATTCTCCAATGCGAATGGGGAATTCTTTGTATGAGTGGGGCTGGCTTTTGTAAACTAGTATTCCACCTGGGCAGTTCATCGGCTTGATGGCAAAGTCGCGATCATCGATCTTGGTCGTGTACATATTTCCATTGTAATGCCCCCAATGGCCGGAAATTTCCCAAAGTTCGCGGGATAGCATAATCGGAGTATCGATTATTTGATAGCCATTTTTTATGTGTAACTTAATCCAGAAATTTTCTAATTCACGTCTCAAAATTAGTCCATCGTTCAGCCAAAAAGGGAAACCGGGACCATATTCTGAAAGCATAAATAAGCCGAGTTGTTTACCGAGTAAACGGTGGTCGGCCTTCTTTCTTTCCTCCACCAACTTTAAATATTCATCAAGGTCTTTTTGGTTGAAGAAACAAGTACCATATATTCTGGTTAACTGTTCATTGTTCTTGTCGCCGTGGAAATAAGCTCCAGCGATTGATGTGAGCTTGAACGCTTTGCACAGCGAGACCGACTTGACGTGTGGGCCTTTGCACAAATCGGTGAAATCACCTTGAGCGTAGACGGTTAGAGGTCCTTCGAGTTCTTCAATGTGCTCGAGTTTAAAATGTTGGTCTTTAAATATTTCTCTACCTTCTGCTTTCGTTATTTCGCGTCTTTCTAAAGGATATCCAGCAGATACGATATTGTGCATTTCCTTTTCAATGCGAGGAAAGTCCTTTTCAGAAATGGATTCAGTGAATTTTATATCGTAGTAAAATCCTTCGTTTACTGCCGGACCAAAGGCGATTTGCGCATCGGGATAGATGTGTAAAATTGCTTGAGCTAAGACGTGAGCACAAGTGTGATTCAAAACGTGTAGTGCCTCTGGTGATTCCTTGGTAATGACTTCAAAATCTCCACCTTTGTCAATTTTTTCTCTGTAGTCGAGCAACTCTCCATTTAGCTTCACAGCTAGACATTTCTTAGCTAAAGAAAGAGAGATCTTCTTTGCGGCCTCCAAGCCAGTTATGCCGCTTTCAATTTCAATTCTCTTTCCGTCTTTCAGTATTAAGTCCATATTAATCTCCTTATTTCTATTAAATAAAAAAGCACCTCAGGGCGAATAAATTCGCGGTGCCACCTGTATTCATTCAGCTATAGATAAACTGAACCTCTAATTAGATATAACGGAATCTAACCGCCCTATTACTAGGGAAGCTCCAAAGTGGTAAATTCTTAGTTGTATTTTCTATTTCATCTCGGCTTGAAAATTTTCTGTCGGTTTTAAGAATTCATGTCTTCTTCACAGCTTGATTATATGTTACTTGCTTAATTGACTTTAGTCAATATAAAAGCGAGATTTGAAGAAAAAAAGACTGAACTTTGAATGAAGTTCAGTCTTTAATTTTTAAACGTATTTAGCTTTCATGATCTTTTTGTATATTTCTTCTAATTCCTTCCTATTCATAATCTTTGGAACGGGATAGAGAGGATTGGCCTCCTTAGCAGCGTGCGCCGCGAGAAGAGGGATATCCTTCTTTTCGACAATTCCTCGCAAGCTAGGAGGAATATTCATTTGCTTGTTCATGTGGATGATGATTTGAATGAAGAAATTTGCCTTCTGTTTCCTGGTCTTTATAGCTTCATCCTTCAGGCCGAGATAGTCATAAATTTTGGCAAGTTTGCGATGGGCGCTCTTGCCGTAGGATTTAAGTACGTGGGGAAGGATGATAGCGATAGCCATTCCGTGTGGAGCATTGTAGACAGCGCCGAGGGAATGGGCTAAAGAATGTACGTATCCGACATACGCCCTAGTAAAGGCTACGCCGGCTTTAAATGCAGCCACTTGCATGTTCTCCCGATAAGTGAGATTCTGTGGTTCTTTATATGAAAGCAAGAGATTCTCATAGATTAATTTAATGGCTTCCAGCGCATATTTTTTTGTCTTGGCAGTATTTTCGCGACCAATGTAAGCTTCAACTGCGTGACACATCGCATCCATACCGGTTGTCGATGTAATATTTGGAGGTAAATTAACCAAAAGAGTAGGGTCCAGTATGGCGTACTTTGGTATCAAAACTGGATCCATCAAAGAGTACTTATCGTTGTGCTCCGGATCGGAAATAACCGCAGCGAGCGTAGTTTCTGAACCAGTTCCCGCCGTGGTTGGAATAGCGATCAAAGGTGGAATTCTTTTCCTTATCTTTAAAACTCCCTTGAGTTTTTTAAAGGGTTTATTTTTTGTGGCGACTAAGGCTCCTACCGCTTTGGCGGCATCCATAGATGAACCTCCACCAAAGGCAATGAGACCCTTGCAGTTGTTTGATAAGTAAAGTTTGTATGCTTCGTGAGCATTTTCAACCGTCGGGTTGGGGACTACGTTGTGGTAAACGGTGTAGTCAATCTTAGCCTCATCTAAATCGGCCATCAAAGAATCCAACAATCCCAACTTAAATAAATTGTCATCGGTGATAATTAGACAAGAGTTTATTTTCTCCTTTGAGAGAAGGTCTTTTACCTTACTAATCGATCCCGGTTCAGAGAAGTATTTGGGTTCATCAAAATTCAAGAAGTGTTCAACGACCCAAAAACTGAATTGATAGGCTCTTGCGTATGCGCAATATAATTTATTCATTTTCGTACTCCTTTAAATCTAGAAATACATCACTACTTTTTAGTATAGTTCAAATTAATTTAAAGAGCCAATAATGTCCACTGGTTTTTTTCGAAGCAAAATCCACAAGGGAATGTTGGAAGTTGCAATCATAATGGCAATGTATGCTAAATAGAAGACAATAGTCCACAACCATCCCAGGTTATAGACTCCGAAAGCCAGCAGAAGAATAGTAAATAGAAGGCAGGGAATTATTGCGTTGAGCAAGCTTTCCGAAAGAATGAGCGAAGTGTTCTCTGCAACTAATTCTTTCTTGGAATAACCGAGGCAGCGCAGAACGCCAAACCGGTATTTTTCCTTATTAACATATGAGAAATTTGAAAGGATGACAATCGATAAGAATATTCCCCCGATAACAGCAATGGAAGTAGCTGAACCGACGATATTATCGTATTCGGAATTTGGACTATACAGTTTATAGATAGAATCGTAGGTGTAAACGCTCTTTTTTAGCTCGGGATGATTTTCAAAGTAAGATTTGGTTTTTTCGTAATCGGAAGTGATGAGAACATTGGAAGTATTGCCATTGATAAGGTCTCCTAAATTTGTAGAATAGTTGACTGCAAAGTCAGGCATGTTTATGTAAGTTAAGAACTTATTCGAGGCTATTACATTTACTTCTTCCATTCCTGAATCGTCGTAATAGCCGGTGACGATATATCCACTTGTGTCCTCTGAAATATTTCCAAAGTCTCGATAGGATTCAGGCAAGGCTATCTCATATATTTCTGTCGGCATTCTTCCTTCAGTGATTGTTATTTCCGAAGTGGGAAGTTGCATGTAGGAACTGTTGATTATTACATCAACATATGAATTGATGAATAATGAGGAAGAATCGTTAAATGTTCCATCGGTCGTCGAATAATCCCTAAAGCAAATAATTTTACTTTCGGGATCGTTGATGTTTTCAATGAAGTAATCGCTGTCGTATTCGATATTTAGTATGCTCTGATAGAATAAAGAATCTAACATTTCCGCAGAAAAGTAAGCGTAGGAAGTGTTTGTTTCGAATGTTTTTTCATCTGGAGTTTCTTCAAATCCGGTATTTGAATTGAAAAAGCGATAGTTCGAATCATCCTTTATGTCATCATACTCGACAAAAGAAAACTCGGAGAGAAATCTTGAGAGCATGTATCTATAACCGTAGTTTGAGATTTTTTCCATCAGGTTTAGTCTAGCGGAAGTATTCTCGTTTACAAAGACAGCGGGAAGGGTAGAATCGACAACTCCGATAATCGTCAGGTCATCTTGATAATCGATGCCATCGTAATTGTAGTAGTTTATGTAGATGTTTGAATTGACAAGTGCCTCATCGATAGTCATACCACCTGTGTAAACAGCGTCGCCGACAATCGACTTAATTTGGTCTCTGACTGCTGTTGTGATGTAGGCTTGATTATCTTCGAGTTCATCGGCAAAAGAACTGCCAAAATCAAAAGTGCGATAGTCCGCAAAATCTCTTACGATATATTCTACATCACTCGAATATTGATAATCGATATCAGAGATGATGCTATTGGTAAAGTTGAAAGATGAAATGGGTAAAGAAAGTTCTGTATTTACCGCATATCGACTAGTTTGTGATTGTGGATAATAGGACAAATAGTCGACAATTCCACTATCTTCATCATACAGCAAATCTATGTAATCTTCCGCGTTGTAACTCAAATCGTCGCTATCTTCATTCAAAACAAAGACGGCGTTCTCATGAAGAGGGAAGATATTGGTATCTTTCAAATTGTTGACTTGACCAATCAACAAGTTGAACATGATGAGTAAAATAAATGGAAACACGATGGTGGAAAGAGTGTTCAAAGTTGATTTGAAAGTCGGCTTAGTTGTTAACTTTTTGCGAAGGACTTTGTACATACTTGTATCTTTAATCGTCTTTTTGTCCTTCCGCTGTTCGAAGCTCAAATTAATATCTTTTAAATGATCTATCTGTTGTTGGTTCGATTTTTCGGTGGTTTCTAAAGTTACTTCATCGTTGGAGGCAATTGAAACATTGTTTCCAACGACAAGAATTTTACCATTTTGTCTTATGATTTTAATTTCGTTATTTTCATCATTTTTATCCGTCGATTGAGTATATAGTTTAATGAGAAAATTCTCATCCTTATATTCGTCCACTTCCATGTTAGCAACATTGATATTTTGAGTGATGTTAGAAGAAGAAATGACTTTTGATGATGATTTGTCGAAGCCAATAACTTTTTTGTTTTCAATCATAAAAGTTTTGTCTGCGTATTTATTGACTAGACCTAAGTTGTGAGTTACGCAAATGACGAGGTGATTCTTTGATAACTTTTTCAATATGTTCATGACGATGATCGAGTTTTTGGAATCGAGATTTCCCGTGGGCTCATCCGCTAAGATAATCTTTGGATTGCTCGCAAGTGAGCGAGCAATAGCTACTCGTTGACGCTGGCCGAGCGAAAGGGCTCCAGCACGACGCGAAGGATTAATATCTAAATCAACTGCTTCAAGCAGCGCCTTTGTCCGAGCGTGAATCTCTTCCTCATCGTATATTCCGATCAGATTTAACGCGACGCGAATATTGTCATATACGCTCAATTCTTCAAATATTAAAAAGTTTTGAAAGATATATCCGATATTTCGACGCCGATATTGTTCAATATCGACCTCCTTTTTGTCAAAGAGTATTTTTCCCTCATAAGAAATGAGGCCACCGATGGCATTGAGCATTGTCGATTTACCAGTTCCGGAGCGACCGACAAAAAAGATGAATCCCTCATTTGGAAGTTGAAGTGAGGTTTCTTTTAGCACTGTGTTTTCATTTCGACGGTGTTTGTTATAAGTCTTCGATAAATTTTCTATATTAATCATTTTCTATTACCTTCTTTCTGGTCGGCAGGGAAAAGAAGACCGCACACATTAAACAAAAGACTATTGCTAAAATCAACAGCCAAATGTTTGCTGAGAATAATTCTGCGGCAAAGGGAATGTAAATGGCAGTTAAGGCAGCTATTGTTGCTGTTCCAACTATAGCTAGAAGTATAAATTGAATCAAATTTACTAGAACGATGTTCTTAAAGGAAAAACCAATGTAACTTAAGACCTGTTCATCGTAGGATTTGCGATAGTAGAATCGATTGATGATAAACTTAATGATTATTGACATGATTAGAATGTTTATGAGAATGAAACAGAAGAAGAAGAGATAACTCTGTCTCAAGATACTGCTCTTGCTGTCTAATTTTATCGTGTAGTTAGAGCCGCTATCGGTTGGTTCAGCATAGTACATGCTCTCGTTGCTGGCTTTTAGATTTTCGTAATTGGATTTTGCCGTTTCTATATCGCTGAAATAGACTGTTGATATCAGTTTGTTCTCCGCGAGAACTTTCTTCACTCCCTGGTCGAATATAGCATACTTATTATCGTAAGGAAGGACGTAATCTACCTCGAATTTATCGAGGGGAATTTCGATGTTTTTATATGTAATTGTTAAATCTTGTCCAGGCAAGTTCTCCGAAAGTAACAAGTGATTTCCATCGATTTGTTCCTCATCTAAAGATGGTAAATAGTTATTTTTAGCTAATCGGTATCCATCTTCATTTTTTAAGGTTAAAAGATCCGAAATAGAGGATATATAGTTTGTCGCTTCGTCAAAACTTAAGTTGTCGAATTCGTGAATGAAGGAGTTTCTCAATGAATTTAACTGCTCTTCGCTCATTTGTATATACATATAATACGATTCATTTTGCTGAGAATCATAGGTGTAGATACTGGTGATACGCGTTTCAAATTGTTCCGGATCTGAAACTTGCGAGTCATTTGTAAGGTCTATGGAACTATTAACTATATCTAGCCAGGTGTCGTTTGTTATAGTTATATCCGTATTGTAAATTGTGTTTAAAATCTCGTAATAATATCCGTTCTCATTCCAACTATCGGGAATATAGATTGCTACACCTTCGCTGTTTTCACTCTTTATTAGAGTTGAATTATCAATAAAATATGGGATGGCGCGAATGGTTAAAGAATCAAAAGCGCTAGTTTTTTTGTTGCTGTCATTATCTGAAGAATACTCGGAATCGGATTGAACTAAGGGAGAGTAAATTCTTATATCATCATCTAAAATATCTCCGTAATCTATATAGTAATCCCCTTCGTAATTCACATCCTGGTCGTCGATTCTCGCTTTGGAGTTTTTGATTTCGTTTCCCATTTGGTATTCCTGATCAAATAGATAATCATAATCGAGGGTAAACAGTTCTCCAATTGTTCCTATGGCATTGACCGAAGTTGCAAAAACGTACAGATTTCCAAAGATGCTGGCGAAGCAAAAGAGGAGAACAATGAAAGTTGCAATCGTCCTTCCAAGGTGTTTGAATCCGATTAAATATGTGGAATAAAGATAGGAATTTAAGGAGAGTTTTTGAACCGATTCCCTGGTCTTTTGTTTGATTGAATTCTCCATAGGAGTCCTTACTTTTTCATCCTTAACGATATTGCTGTCGGCTAATACTATGTGTCTAGTCACATATTTACTGACAATGTGGTAGTCGTGAGTTACGTACAATATAAGTTTGTTTTTCGATATTTTTGAAATTATTTGCGTAATCTGGTTCGAAGTTTTGTCATCGAGGTTTCCCGTGGGTTCGTCAAAGACAATTATCGGTGTATCGAGGGCGATGCTTCGTGCAATAGCGACTCTTTGACGCTCACCACCGGAAAGTTTTGAAACTCTCATTTTACCTTGCTTGACTATTCCCACATCAGCAAGAGCGCGTTTAGCCAAAACTTTGGCTTCTTTCTTGGTTTTCCCTTGTTTTAACAGCGCGAGAATGACGTTTTGAATAGCCGAAATAGACTCAATTAAGTTGTAATCCTGAAAGACAAAGGAAATGTTGTTGGCGTATATGCTTTGCTTTTTTTTGGCACTGAGACCAGAAACAGGGACACCATCAAAATACATCTCACCTTCGTCGAAGTCTTCCAAGCCGGTGATTACTTTAATAAGAGAAGATTTACCTGCTCCTGATTCACCGGTGATGACGACAAAAGAACCGTCGGTGTCGAATTCCAAAGATATATTTTCCAAAGCTTTGGTTGATTTGCCTTGATCGTAATAATACTTATTTATCTTTTTTAATTTTATATTCATACTGGTTCCTTTCAGTGATTTTTCTAAACTTTATTTAATTCAGTGAATTGACAATTTCTACTGGCTTCTTTCTCAAAAGAATCAATAGAGGAATGTTGGATGTTAGCAAGTTGATGAAGGCATATCCAAAGAAGAACACTATTGAGTAAAGCCATCCAAGGGTGTACAAGTTAAATAATCCCATAAGAATGCCAACGATAGCGCAAGGAATTAAAGTGTAGTAAAACATCGAAACAAATATTTCCGCTGAGTTTTGCTTGACTAAACTCCATTTAGAATATCCGAGACAACGTAGAATTCCAAATTTGGCTTTGCTCTTATTTACTTTGGAAAGATTTGACATAACTGTTATTACTAAAAATATTAATAGAGTGACAACAATTGATTGTACGAATGTGGAAAGGATGTCGGTGATTTGATTCGAATTGTAGTCGCGATAGACATCGTCGAAGATATAGCAATCGATTCCCAGGTCGTCATTTTCTTGGAAGTACCGCTGGGTTTCTTCAATGTTATCAGACAAAACGTAAGTGCTGGAGACAGTTATCTCTCCGATTGATTCATTGTAGTAGATATATATATTCGGTAGCGATGAAGCTAAATAAGTGAGAGAAGATGTATAAATAGTCTTTGTTCCCGTCAGGGCATCGTCGTAGTAACCGGTGATTCGATAATTTGAGTTGGAATTGTATTCTATATTGTTAATGATAGAGCGGTCGAATGTCTCACGCATAGAATAGGGAATAATAATGTCTCCCCCATCGCTTGGAAAATCACCTTCGAGTATTGTTAAATCATCAGGAGCTAAAGCCACATTGCAATCACTTTCCAGTTTTTCTAAAAAAGTTCCAAAAGCATAGGATGATGAATCGTTGAAATTTCCATTCGAGTCTTGAAAATCTTTGAAACAAAAAATCTTTGCATCGGGGTTCAATGTGTCAATGATATAACCCGTACTGATTGATTGGAGGTTTCCAAGAATGGAAGAATAGTCGCCACTGCTCAATTCAATATTATTCGAAAGCAAAACTAAAGGGACACCTGATTCTAATTCGTAAGGATCGACATCAACAGATCCGAAGATATCGTACCTCGGGTTGGAAGAAACGTCGTCGTACTCGACAAAGGTATATTCATCCAAGAGGGAAGCGGCCATTGTTGGGAAATCGTAGTAGTTTTTTCCGTATGCGTATGAATTATTATAACTATTTCTAAGGTTGTAAGCTATTTCTTGGAATGTTGATGAATTTGCATAAAAGGAAGGGTATCCAGTGTCAACAATACCGGTAATGGTGTAATTAAAAGGCACAATTTGTGATGCTGAAGAAGTTAAGTTTATGGTTAATTTTGTTCCGATTATCGCTTCTTGGAGAGCCTGGTGATTGATGAAAATTGGGTCAAGTTGCTTTTCGTTGAATTGATCGATGAGCTTTTGATCGATTAAAATATCTCCATCTGCCATTTGATAATTATCAAATTCTTTGGCGAAGTCGAAAGAAGCATAGCGTTCCGCATCGCTGACATTGAAGGTGAAATCGTTGTAATCAGAAGAGTAGTCAGGGGAAAGCATATTGTCCATGATACTGAAACTGCTAAAAGGCAAGGCATAATTTTCGCTCCAGTCTGTTTCATCATCCAGGTTGATTCCTAAGGAGTACTCCGATTGTCGCGTACCGACGATGTGCGAATCCTCATCGTCAATTATTTTTGCTAATTCGAAGGAAGACAAAGTCTTGTGAGTTGAATCTCGCGTGACCATAGTTATGAAATTTTCGTGGTAGTCGATATTCGCTTCTCCAGTCAATACGCTCAATTGACCAATCATAATCGAAAAGAGAATAAAGATGACCAATGGGAAAAATGCATTGGAAAAACGAACCAAGAAAGATTTGAAACTCTTTGTATTTGCTTTGGAATAGGCAATGAAAGATTTATATAAGTGCCAATCTTTAAATGGCTTTTTTTCTTTTGTGTTTTCGAAGTCTAAGGTTACAGATTCAGTTTCGGTTGTATCAGGCAAAACGATTTCGCTATCGTTCTTATCCACATTATCGTTTTCGGAATCATCATTTCCGGCAATTTCCGCCTCTTCTTTGGATATGATGGAAATATTGTCTCCGATGACTAATATTTTTCCATTTTTTCGAATTATTTTTAATTCGCTCACATCAGATTTGTCAGAGGAATTTTGAGAAAATAACTTTACGATAAAGTCCTTACTCTTAAATTCACTTTGTGACATTTTTGCCACATTGATGTTTTGTGTTATGCTCGACAGTTTAATGTCTTCGGCTTTGGACCCATCAATTTCCAATAGTTTTTTATCTTTTATTTGATAAATTTTATCTGCGTATTTGTTGACGATACCTAAATTGTGAGTTACGCAAATGATGAGGTGATTTTTCGAAAGACGCTTGAGTATGTTCATGACAATGATGGAATTTTTCGAATCTAAATTACCAGTTGGTTCGTCAGCTAGTATGACTCTCGGATTGCTTGCTAAAGCACGAGCGATAGCTATTCTTTGCCGCTGGCCAAGAGAGAGGGCTCTCACTCGGCGGTTGAGATTCATTTCTAATCCAACTGCCTGCATGAGCAAACTCGTTCCTTTCCGAATTTTAGTTTCATCATAAATGCCAATTAGATTCAAGGAATATCTAATGTTTTCAAGGATTGATAAATCGTCAAAAAGCAGGAAATTTTGAAATATATAACCTATATGTTCCGGACGATACTTTTCAATATTAACTTTTTTTTGGTCGTAAAGAATCTCACCATCGTAGGAAATCAGCCCGCCTATGGCATTGAGAATCGTGGATTTTCCCGAGCCAGAGCGACCGACAAAAAAGACGAAACCACTGTCGGGCAACTGAACAGAGGCACTATCTAAAACTTTGTTGGCATTTCTATGTCTCTTATTATATGTTTTGGAAACACTTTTTACGTCAATCATGTTATTTCACCTTCTTTCGTCTGGGGAGTGCAATGAAAATCGCACAAAGTAGACTGATGACAATCGCTAATATTAACATCCATGCGTTTGCTTGGAATATCAGCATTGCATTTGGTACATAATTAAAAAATACGGAATATGTTATGACAATTGATACTATGGATAGACCAATGAACTCAATCAAGTTGACAATTACAATATCTTTAAATGAATAACCTATATATTTTAGAACTTGCTGATCGTAGTCCTTGCGATAGTAGAAACGGTTGATGATTACTTTTATGAGGAACGCAATTATCAATATTGCAATTAAAATGAGAACGAAGAGACTCAAGTATCCAATTCTAGCGAAAGCGTTGGACCCGAGGATATTTAAATCGTAATTGACGTAATTGGAACTTACTTTTTCCTGAAGATAGAGGCGTGGATAGATATCCTTGTACTTATCGTATTGTTGTTTTGCGATATCTGCTGTAGGGAAATATGTGGTTGATTCCAGTTGTAACTCGGCTATAACTTTAGAAAGAGCAAAATCGTACATTGTGTACACCGATGACCGGCCGCTTATGTCGATGTATTCAATGTCGAAGGAACTTTTCGGTATTATTAAATTCTTATATTTGACATCAAATTCTACTTCTTCTAAATCACTAGATAAAAATAGCTTGTCGATTCCTTTTATCGATGAGCTAGAGCTATCGCTCAATAGAAAGTTGTAGTCACTTACAATCTCTCCATCTTCGGTGGTGATTTCTACTTTTGAAGCAGCTGAATCAACTTGATATTCGATTGCATGTGGAGAGATTGAAGCTGAAGAAGTATAGATGTAATCTTTAATTTCATCGAGGAAATTGGGGTTGCAGATCAAGTATATGTTGTTAGTATTATTTTGAGTACTGTCATAGAAATACATACTCGTTATAGTTGCTTTTGGACGAATCTGTAAGTCAAATTCCAATTCTTCATCAGTAAAATAATTGTAAGAATTATAAATTGACACTCCAAATTCATCTTGAGATATGATTTCAAGGTTTTCAAAGTAGTATCCGTTTTTGTCAATGGTATCAGGAATAAGTAAATTGATGTAGTCGGTAGTTTGTCCAGTTCCTGAAATAAATTCTAATTCATCATCCTGATCGTAGTAGGGAAGAATTTTAACTGTTTCCGAAGTCATGTAATCAGGATTGTAATTAGAACTGTCAATATAGTCAGAAGTAAATTGCTCATCTAAATAGTTATTGTTGTAAGCAGGAGAAATAAGGTAAAAAAAGTCCTGGAAGATATTTGCATAGTCCGTGTAGTGTTCTTCATCAAATGACAAATCAATATCGTTTAAATTTTCCTTGCGATTGCTTACTGCATTTCCCATGTTGTAAGTGTTGTAATATTCACTTCCTCCAAGGAAAGAAGATAAGGTGCTGTTAGCGAGAATAATCCCATTGGCAAAGCCGTAAAAAGAACCTAGTATACCTGCATAGGCAAAAATGAGAACGATCAGGGTAGAAATGAGTCTTCCAATTCGTTTAAAACCTATGAGATAAGAGGAATAAAGATATGATAAAAATGAAAACTTTTCTTCGCTTGGACTTTTTATTTTTTCCGATTTTTCCGCTTGTATTTTGGATATTGTGTCATCTTTTATCAAGTGACCGTCGGAAAGAACGATATGTCTAGTAACGCATCGCTCGACAATCTCATAATCGTGAGTAACATAGAGAATCAATTTCCCTTTGCTTATTTTTTCTATGAGATCGATTATCGTTTTTGAAGTTTCATTGTCTAAATTTCCCGTTGGTTCATCGAAGACGATGACCGGTGTATTCAGGGCGAGGGAACGCGCAATTGCAACGCGCTGTCGCTCCCCACCAGACAACTTGGAAACGCGCATGTGTATTTGATCTTTGAGGTCGACATCCAACAGTGCTTTTTTAGCGAGCTTTCTTGCTTCTTTGAGTTTTTTTCCTTGCTTTAAAAGAGCGAGAGTTATGTTTTCGAGACCGGAGATGGATTCGACGAGATTATAGTCTTGAAAGACAAAAGAAATATTATCTGTATAGAGTTTCTGTTTTTCTTTTTGCGTCAAATCCGAGATTGGAACATCATCAAAAGTAATCTCACCTTCGTCGTAATCTTCGATTCCGGTAATAACTTTTATCAAGGAAGATTTACCTGCTCCCGATTCGCCTGTAATAACAACAAATGAGCCGTCAGTTTGAAATTCTAATGATATATTTTCTAATGCCTTGGTAGACTTACCTTGGTCATAATAATATTTATTTATTTTACTTAATTTAATTTTCATTATCAAAAACTCCAATTTTTTGTAAACGACTATCTCTATCTTATCGTATATTATTTTTTTTCACAATTATAATTGAAAAGACAGTGTGTCAAATTGGAATAATAACCAAGTAAGAGTCATATATTCATGAAAAAACGGCATAAAAAAAGCGAGTCGCAAGACTCGCAGGAAAGGTTGATTATCTCTTTTTGCTCATGAGCGAGAGTGCGACACCACTTGCGCCCATTAGGCCAGTATCTTGGTCAAATTCAGCGAGGACTAAGTGCACGGGTCTAACCGGAAAAGGTGCACAAAATGCTTCGGTGACTTTTTGAAGATCGTTGATAAAGATATCAGCGGATTTAACTAATCCACCAGAGACAACAATTTTTTCTGGATTGAAACTGAGTTGCGAATTAGCTAAAACAGAAGAAAGCAACTTTAACCAATCTTCGTAAACATCAAGGGCTTTGGGGTTTTTAGTTTTAACCAGTGAGAAAAACTCTGCAGCATCTTTTACCGTCAATCCGTTGAGATTGCACAAAAGGACGATGCCTGTTCCTGAACACAGTTGCTCTAATTCGTAAAACCTATTTTGATAGGTAACGTATATGTGTCCCATTTCTAAGGGGACATCTACGAGTTGTCTATTTACTATCAAACCAGTTCCAACGCCCGTTGAGATTGTTATGAAAAATGAATCCTGACAGTCCTTTGCGGCGCCTTTGAGCGATTCAATCAAACCTGAGCAATTGGCGTCATTGACGACACCAGCGGTCAAGGAAGGGAAGTCTTTCGTCAATCTTCCAGCTATGTCGAAATCTTTGATGTAAAGATTGGGAGCTAGTTTCAAAATACCATCTTCACAAAAACCGCAAGCGGAAACACCAATATATTTTATAGTTCCATCATTTTCCGGAGAATCCAACAAGCGAGTTACCATCGATTTAATTTGTTTATATAATTCATCGTTGGAGTATTTGGTAGATCTTTCGCGAAAGACCTTGTGTATATTCAAATCTTCATCTACAATGGCGCCTCTGAGATTTGTGCCACCTAAATCTATTGCTATGAAACGACTCATAAATCTATTTCTACCTCTCTTTGTCCATATGTTATGACTTTCATAAAGTTTGTTTTACCAGCGCCTACAGGAGTACCACCGGTAATTACTATCTTTGTGTTTTTTGCTAATCCATTTTTTCTCGCGATATGAATAGCTAGAACTTCCATCTCTTCAATAAACTGTGGAACGTGCTTTACAAGTTTAGGATAGACTCCGAAACTCATCATTCCTGATGTGCAAGCGTATCTTTCGGAAGAAACGGAAACAACAGGACAGCAAGGGCGAACTCTCGATAGTCTTCGAGCAGTAGCACCTGTCTCGGAAAAACACACGATAAGTTTAGCGTCGAGTAAGAGAGCGGTATTTCCTACAGCAAATGCGAGAGCATCGTTCAATTCTTTATCAGAAGTTTCATATGCTTCTTGAAGTAAATTGTGATAGTCGAGATAATTTTCCATCTTCGATGAAATTTTCGATTGCATTGCGACTGATTCGATGGGATATTCACCAGATGCCGATTCAGCTGATAGCATAACAGCGTCGGTTGATTCCAATACAGCATTAGCTACATCGCTTACTTCGGCTCTCGTGGGATTTGGATTTGTCTTCATCGAATCGAGCATTTGAGTAGCGGTTATTACTGGCTTACCTACTTTGCGACACTTGTTGATAAGTTCTCTTTGAATAACTGGAACTTCTTCGGGGGGAACTTCGACCCCTAAGTCCCCTCTAGCGACCATAATTCCATCGGAAGCAGCGATGATTTCATCCATCGCAGCGACCGCTTCAGTATTTTCGACTTTCGAAATTATCTTGATGTGTTCACCGCCGTGTTCATCTAAAACCTTTCTGATATCTTTTATATCTTTTGTGTTTCGTATAAATGAAGCGGAGACAAAATCAACTTTGTTTTCACATCCCCAAACTAAATCATTGAAATCTTTCTCAGAAATGTAATCCATATTTAGGTGAGAGTTTGGACAATTGATTCCTCTCTCATCCTTAATTATGTGATGATTTAAAGCTTTGGTGATCAAGCAGTGTTCCTTCTCATCTTTTCCGGTGACTACTAGGCCTAAATTTCCATCGTCAAGGCGGATGTTATCTCCGACATCGCAGTCGTCGTAAAGATGTTCATAGCTGACAGAAAACTTTGTTGCGTCACCCATTATCGGTTTCATATATATTCGAACTTCTGAACCAGTTTCAATGCTCGCTTTTCCACCGACGAATGATCCAGATCTGATTTCCGGACCCTTAGTATCGAGCATGATGGGGATAATTATGTTGCGCTCTGCCTCGATTTCTCTAATGATTTTAATCTTAGCTAAGTGTTCCTCATAATTTCCGTGTGAGAAATTGAGTCTAGCGACGTTCATTCCGGCATCTATCATCTTTAATAGAGTTTCTTTGTTTTGCGAAGCTGGACCAATGGTACACACAACTTTAGTTTTCTTACTAAACATAATAATTTTCCCTCTTTTCTACAAATAAATAATAATACAAATTAACCAAAATTTTAACCGATATCGCGAATTATTCCAAATCGTTAGTGATTTTGACGAATTTTTCAGACGAAGGTCTAGGCATTGCAAGAGCATCTGCAATCAAATTAGTTGTGAGCTTATTGTCGATTATTCCAATGCAGGAAGAAGATACTCCTTTTTTGAGTAATTCAATTGAATAGTGACCAAGTCTCGAGGCTAAAACGCGATCGTAGGCGGAAGGAGTTCCACCTCTTTGCATGTGGCCGAGAATTTCAGCTCTCGTTTCAAACCCGCACTTATACATAATCTCGTGAGCGAGTTCATAGACGTCGCAAACCTTTTCCGAGATGATAATTATAGCGTGATTCTTTCCTTTCTCACGCTCTTTTTTCAAGAAGTTGATGACGGATTCTTTGGAAAATTTAGTCTCGTTAGTAATGACCATCTCTGCACCGCAAGCAAGGCCAGCGTGAGCAGCTAAATCTCCGCATCTATTACCCATGACTTCAACGATTGAACAGCGTTGGTGGGAAGAGGATGTATCTCTCAATCTATCTACGCATTCAACAATGGTGTTGAGCGCAGTGTCAAATCCTATTGTGTAGTCGGTCGATGCAATGTCGTTATCGATTGTTCCTGGAATACCAATGGTGTTGATTCCCAAGCGCGACAAAGCGGCAAGGCCCATATATGTTCCATCACCACCGATTCCGACCAAGGCGTCAATTCCGTGTTTCTTCAATATTTCAGCACCCTTTTTTTGAACGTCAAGATTCTTGAATTCAGGTAGACGTGCTGTTCCTAATATTGTTCCACCTCTATTGATGATTTCCGAAACAGAATGTCTATCCATCTTAAAGATATTGTCTTCGAGCAAACCGCGATATCCATCTCTTATTCCATACATTTCAAATCCGTTAATCAGGCCAGATCTTACGACTGCGCGAATGCAGGCATTCATGCCAGGAGCATCGCCACCAGATGTCAAGATCGCTATTTTTTTTATCATAATATTTAAAAACCTCCATATATTACATCATTAATCTACCATATACATTAAGTGTACAAGAAAAAACCGCTGCAGTAAGCGGTTTCATATATAAACTTTATCGAAAAACACATCAAGAATGTTGAAATTTCCGAAAAATTGGTGAAAATATATTGATTTTCAATCGAATAAATAGCGATGCTTCCGAAACTATTTGCTGTGTCTTTCTCTATCTTTTTCTAACTTTGCCTGAAGTTTTGCCTCGGCTCTTTTTTCTTCCGCAATTCGCATAGACTCCCGCGCTTTTGCCTTGGCCTCTGCTTCTTTTCGCGCCTTTTCTTCGTCTATATAGATGATGTGCCCGACAAAATTCGCGGACTTTTCCTTGTATTCTTTGATGAACTGCTTAATTTGAGGAAAGCTGGAATTAAATATGGCAAATCGTTCCTTGTTTCTTTTTCTCGCAATGGTTCTTTGCAGTTTGTATTCTTCATATGAAACGACAATTTTTGAATTTTTAGCTAGAGCTGAAAGTTTTTGTGCAGCTTGGCTTGAAATCACGATGTCGATTAGCAAAACACCGTATATCATGCCGAGAAAAAAGCTGAAGTTAAAAATATTGTCTATAAAGAAGTTCAAGGAGATTTGTATAAATGGGTGAATTCCAAATAGATAGATTGCTCCGCCAACAAGCCAAATCAAAGAAAATAGAGGACAAATAATACCTTTGATATTTCCTTTGACATTGGAGTAATCCCACAATTTAATGTTCATGCCTTTAATAAAGATGATACCAGCGATATATTCGATAAGCGTCATGCATATTCCCATGAGTGCTAAAGTTAATATATAGTTAACTGCGGGGCTTTCAAATTGAAAATTTATCGATGCTAAAAGGTAAAGAACGGTTAGTCCGAAACCGTAGATAGGAAGAAAAGGTCCGTGCAAAAAACCCGGGTTCAACCATTTTTTTGCCGAGAAAAATCTTCGGAAAAAAAGTTCGATGACGTAACCAATAACACCTCCAAATATAAATAGATAAGCTAAACTTAAGAATGTTTTCATACAACACCTCACTTTGATTTGCATCGCTGCAGTTTAATTTTGCAAAGCAATGATAGATACACAACTGCATTATATCATGTATAAATAAAATAGAACAACCGATAAAATATATCAATTAAGGATGTGAATAGCGGCACTTATGTACTGGCGTAATATACTTTTATCAAAGCAAATATAACCTGTATCAATGGAATAAACGTCATTTACAATTGACTAAAATATGTGAGAATTTTACTATATATACGTTAAATTATACGCTATAATTGAACATAGAAACGGAGATAATATGAAAGAACCAAGTAAAAGTGCATTTTATATTTGCAAAGCTGAATTTGGACTGAGTGATTTTGATCGCGAAATTCTCTCTGATTATTATCTACCGCTTTTTGATGCGAACGCTGTCATGCTCTATGAGTTTTTTATAAGAAAAGCTAAAGAGAATGATGAAATTTCAATTTTTGACGATCTCCCGCGCTTGTTTGGAACCAACATCCAAAATATAAACAATAGCTTGCGGAAGATGGAAGCCCTCGGCCTCGTCAGTACCTATCGTCTAGAGGAAAAGAATAGTTTTCACTATATCTTCAAGCTATATCCACCCTTATCTCCGCGAGATTTTTTTAAGAATCCTCTCCTGTCTACTTTGCTCGAGTCAAAAGTTAGCAAGAGGAGAATCCTCGAGATAAAGATGAAATATCGAGCTGAATCGGAGATACCGGATGACTACGTGGATATTTCTGCTAAATTTTCCGATGTGTTCGATGTTACTCCCGATTATTCCGATTTGATGAATTACTCGGGAAATACACTTAACTTGAAGGCTCGCGAATACCAGGATACTCGACCCGAGGTAAGTTTAGAGAAACTCAGGAAAAATCTTTCCGATCTCGGAATCGACTTTGAAGTTGTCGAACCTTGTATAAAGAAAGTTTACGATGTTTGCAGCGTATACGGTTTAAAGGAAGAAGATGCAGCGGAATTGGTACAGAGATCTATAAATTCATACAATCAATTTAACTTTGAAGTATTTAGAAACAACGCATCTAATTATTACAACTTTAGAATTCCCGAAGAGAGTGAGCATCCCGAGAACGAGACGATCATCTTTGGAAATTCCGCATACTCCAAGCGGTTGCGCGAAGCAGAGAAGCAATATCCACAGCAATTTTTGCAAAATTTGCTCAAGACAAACAAGCTTCCAAAATCTTACAATAACCTCATATTTACTATGAAGAGCGAATATGGTGCTGATGATTCAATCATCAATATTGTCAACGACTATACTTTGCAAGCTTGCAACGGTCAACTTCCTGAACAATATGTCGTTAAAACATGGCTCTCTTTGAAACATGCTGGCATCACCAATGCGCAGGATGCCATGTCTTTCCTCTATCAAAATCGAAAGGAAATGTACGACAAGAAAAAAGCAAAGAAAGCTATCGGAAATAAAAAAGATAGTGAAAATGATGATTATGCAACTAATTCAAAGGAAGATGAAAAAAATATCGATCTTATTAACAATTTGAATCTAGATGAGATACTTGGGGAATAGCAATGGAAAAACCTAAACTTAATATTAAAATTCTTTCTGAGAAAGAACAAAAAGCGAAAATTGAAGAACTCAGGCGTCGAGTTCGGATGGATCCCGTGGCTAATAAACTACTTTTGCTATCTCCGGATTACGAGTTGGTTTTCAAAAATTCATACATACCTCTTATCAACTATCTCGAGGATAAGAAGATTTGCGAGGGGTGCAAAGGCTTTTCTCACTGCCCGAAATTGGGGAGAAAAGGATTTAAGATAAAACTTTCAAACAATTACTATTCGCTAAATCTTGAACAGCGCTATGTTCCTTGCAAATACTATAGCGAAATTCTCAATGTTTTAAACAATATTATCTTTAGCGATATTGATAAGTGGGAAATTTATTTTTATTCCAATGCGAGTAAAGAAATTATTAAATCCAAACCATCAAAGGTAAAAAACAGCTTTATTTTTGTGTCAAAAATGTGCTTGTTGAAGACGACCCAATACAGCAAGTCGGATATGAATAGGGGCTATATGATATATTCTGACAACCACAATGGGGAAGCTATCGGTTACCTTTTAGCGTACGCCTTTGCAAGAAAAGGTAACACCGTTTCCTTGATCAATGCTCAAACGACATTGAACAAGTGCTCATCGCTCATTGAAGATGTAAAAAAAGAGGGGGAGAGAGACCTTATTTTAGCCAAGAGCGCCGATATCATGATAATAAATAATCTCGGCTTTGAATATAAGTCTCAGGCCGCTCGTGATTTGATTTTGACTCCGCTATTTAGAGATCGAGCGAGAAGAGGAAAGATGACATTTATCTCTTCGTTTCTCGATTATAGTGATATCTTGAAAATGTATTCTAGGGATCAGGTTTCATACAAGATATTCAAACAAATCATCGATAAGATTGTCGAACCAATCGAAGTGAAAGATTTGGAGTATTTTAACGACTGATTGCTAATAATAAAAACTAGTTGCGTATATTATCCTGGAGGTAAATTTTATGATTTATCAAAGGGATATCAACAGCTGCGGCGAAGCCTGCGTCCGTAATGTGATTCGTTCTTTTCACAAAAGAAGTGCAGCATATCTGTACCTATCTTCCTGTTCAAACTTTTCTTTGATGAAATCGAATCTACTGAGATTTGGGATTGAAGGCACTGGTTACGAGTATCAAAGCATCGAAAAGATCAAAAAGCTAGCAGGGAAGAAAATCCTTCTTATCGTCAAAAACAAGCGAAAACACTTTGTAAATTATCTTTGTCAAACAAAGCATTTTGTCGCTTATTTTGATCCGGAAGATGGAATTCAAATAGATAAAAAAGTGAAATTCAACCAAAAGTCTACTAACAAAGTACTAAACTGTTACAAAAAGCGAGATATTAAGATATGTCGAATTCAATTTTTGCGCATGAAGGAAGTAGCAACTTTGATTGTTTTAGCAAGTTTGGAAGTGGCAAGTTTACTTTTAGCACTGTATTTTTTAAAGTATTTTAACCGCTTAGATTTTTCGTTTTTATTCCTATTAGTTCTCCTATTGAGTTCGTATCTCAATCAATCATATCTACTGACGGTATTAAAGAGACTCCAAAATAAAATAGGATATCCATATATCAAATTAGGTTCAACACCTCGAGATTTTGAAGCGATAACTAAATTTCAAACATCAATAATTAAATACTACAGCTCAGCCATAAACGGAGTTTTTAGTTTTATTGCAATTCTAATTATTTTTATATATATAAATCCGCTGGATATTCTTTTGATTTTGATCACAGTTGGTATTAGTCTTTTAATATATCTTATATTTAGGCGATGGAGCAGCAAAATTAACACCGATATGGAAATTACCGAAGTTGAAATGATGAGAGGAAAAACAATAGGGATTACTGATTACAACAATTATTGTACCCGCGGGGAAAAATTCGGAAAACTAGCGTTGCTTGAAGGGTATTTAAGGATTTGTTTTGTCGTTTGTTTAACCGCCATTGAAGAGTATCTAGTTGGTGAATTTACATTTGTATCTATCGCAGCAAAAGCGATAATGATTAACTATTTAAACACTAAGCTTGTTGAGTTTATAAAAAACTGGAACAAAACTAACCCGTTCTTTGAACTAACTAAACTTCGCAAAGATATCTACGATAACAAATATATAATAAAAGACTGATTTAATAATTGTTAAAAATTAAGTATAATAAATACATACACTTGTAATTTTACTTAAAACTAATTGTTCAAAACACTTAGACCAGGAGAATATATGAACTTTATTTTTGCACTTGATATTATCAATTTGGTTTTGTTATTCTCTTTGACAATTTTCTTTTTGTTTAAAGGATTCTCAAAATATACCATTACATATTATTTTTTATCAAACTTGCTATTTGCCATAGCTGGTGTATCTTTGAGTATATTTCTCGGACTTCACGAAAGCGGTAGCATATCATTTACTCCTATTGTCCTCTATCTTATGTATTCTTTCTATTACTTTTTTATAGGGATGATTTTCTCGGTATTTTTCATAATGTTCATCTCTCTTTTTAAGACGAAAAAGACATCCACTGTGTATCATTTGCCGACTATTATAGTTCTTGTATTTTTTGTAAACTTGTTCTTGATTCCTATTGTGTTTGATTGGGAGGATATCTTTTCAACTTTAATTGATACTCACCTACTATTGATGCTTGATTTTTCCTTGTTCTTCATCAGTGCAATCGTCTCTTTCTATTATTTTTTAGCAAATCGAAAGAAACTGAATAGAACTATAAATACAATTTCTTTCATAACTATTTTCGCTTATGTGGCGATAGTCGTCACATGGAACATTTCTTATTTATACTCGGTTGTCAATTTGATAATTACCCTGCATTTATTTTCAATATATCTCTATCTTTTTATCCAGAAAAATTTTAGAAAGATTGGCTCTCTTTTCTTCCTTGATAGGCGGACGAATAGATTGATAGAAAATGCGATTAAATCAAATAGTTTCAGCACTGAATTCTTGCCGGTATATAACCTCAAGAAGAAAAAGTATACAATTGCCTTGTGTCAGCTGTCCTTGAATGATGAAAAGGGAAATAAACTCGATATCGAGACGATATTAAACGTCGCTAAAAACCAAGGATTTTTAGATTCGTTGGAAAAGAAACTTGTATATCGCGTATGTAAATTCATCAAAGAGTACAAAAATCCCAGATCCGACATCGAACGTATCGATGTTGAAATCAGCTCTCACACCATGTGTGATGTCGCGCGAACAAGCGACTTGATCAACTTAGTTGTTAGACAAAATATCGATCCATCTAAAATAGGATTTGAGCTACGTCAGGATGGTGAGAAATTCGATTATACCGTATTTCTCAATCAGGTTTCCCGACTCAATGAATTCGGCTTTTACACGGGAATAAGCAATGTATATAAACATGAATTTGTCTTGTCTTTTCTCTTGAGAAATTCCAGGGGGTTCCTCATTATAGACAAAAATCAAGTCGATGATTTTCTCTTTGACAAAAAGCGCCCGTACAGTCAGAATCTAGATTACTTTTTATCAGAAAAGATGAACTTTACTCTCGCGGTGAATAATGTCGACAGCAAAGATGTGTTGGAAAAAATTAAGGGCACGCCAATCAAGTACGCATGCGGTCCGCTGTTTGAAGATTTTATTTCTTCTGATGACTTTGTGAATAACTTATTGACGAACAGTAAAAATTAAATCATTTCTATTTAATTTCCGTCCGTTTTTTGCTATATTAATGTGCTATAATTATTAGGCAATCACTATGAACAAGAACACTTTATTTTTTGAAGACCGCACAGGTCTAAATCAGGACGAATTAGAAGCGATGTTTGTCGCTCTATTCAATCACGTTATTAAAAATGTGGATATTGAGAAGGATGTGATAATATCCGCTACGGTAGTCGACGATAAGAGCATCCACGAAATCAACAGGGAATACCGCGGTATTGATAGGCCAACGGATGTCATTTCTTTTGCTTACGATGACAACGGCGGAGATGATTTCTTGCCATATGACGATCTTGGAGAAATTGTAATTTCCCTTGAAACAGCTAAGCGGCAAGCGAAAAATTACAAGCATCCAGTGGAGAGAGAACTGGCGTTTCTCTTCATTCACGGATTTTTGCACTTGCTGGGATATGATCACGTCAAGGATGAGAAAGAGGCTGAGATCATGTACGCCAAACAAAACGAGTTACTGAATAGTTTCAAATATACATATGTGGAGGTAAATTAATTATGGAATTCGACATTAAAGACGAAGCGACGTTAAAGAGACTTTTTGAGTTAACCAAGAAAGCGCAAAAACTAGCACATGTGCCTTACTCGAAGTTTCACGTTGGAGCGGTTATATTGACAAAGGATGGGAAAGAAATTCTTGGGGCAAACATTGAAAATGCCTCGTATGGTCTTTCTATGTGCGCCGAGAGAACTTGCATGTTCCGCACGCACCTTTTAGGTTATAAAAAGGAAGATATCTTGTGTCTTGCTCTCGTTGGTGATTCGACAGAAGACTACGCATTTCCCTGTGGAGCCTGCCGACAAGTCATGTCTGAATTGCTGGATTTAGATTGTCCGATAATCATCTTTAATCAGAAGGGTGAACACGTTGATGAAACAGTTAGAGGTTTGCTTCCATATTCCTTTACTCAGGAGAACTTGAAATAATGAAGGTCGGATTTTGCGCACTTTACGGATTGGCTAACGCTGGAAAGTCAACCTTGCTCAACGCGATTTTAGGTATAAAAGTTCAAGCGGTTTCTGACAAGCCACAAACGACGCGAGAGAACGTTCAAGGAATATATAACGATGACGATTCACAAATCGTTTTTATCGATACTCCAGGATTGCATAACCCACACAAAAAATTGGGACAACTTTTGATTCGCGATGCCGAGCAGGCGAAAGCGGGTGTTGACATATTAATCTACGTGGTTGATGGCAAAGAGCGAGTTAACGAATCGCTGTGCGAATCTATCTCAAAAGTGAAGATTCCAGTAATTGTTGCCTTCAATAAGATTGACGACATCAATCTTGACAGCGGACAATTTAAATTAAAAGCATATAAAAAGCTCTTACCCAACGCTGAAGTGGTTGAGATTTCCGCATTGAAAAAGTTTGGAATCGACAAGTTGATCGAAGTTATAAAATCTCACTGCGAAGAAGGGACTCCTTTCTTTCCAAAAGATCAAATTTTGGATCACCCGACCGAATTTGTATACGCGGAGATGATTAGAGAAAAGTGTTTTCGCATGCTCAAGCAGGAAGTGCCTCACGCGATTCACGTAAAGATAGTTCAACAGGAAATCGATCAGGAAACCGGACGTAAAGTCATCTATGCGGATATTATCGTCGAGAAGAAATCCGAGAAAGCTATCGTCATCGGTCATCAGGGGAAGATGATATCCAAGATAAGACATTTGGCACAGCACTCAATATCGATATTCAACATGGAACCCGTCGAACTCGAATTATATGTGAAAGTGGTCGAAGATTGGAGAGACAATCCTAGATATTTAAGCGAATACGGATATAAGAAATAATGCCTAAAAAAATAGAGACGCTGGAAGGATATGTCATACAAGCGAATAAGTACAAGGAGAGAGATACCATTATCACTCTTTTGACTAAGAGCGAAAAAAAGACAGTTTTAATCAGGGGCGGATACAAACCTGAGGCTAAGAATCATGCGGCGACTCTTCTTTTCAATAAATTGCTCTTGGATGTTAATGCGGCCAAACCGAATTTTCTGACAGCGGAAGGCCACCGCACGTTAGTCAACAATACCGATCTTTACGAGGACTTGCAATACTCGCTTCTCGGACAGTATGTTAATGAAATTATCCTTAAATTTTTTCAAAGCGAAGATCCCATACCCTTCGATTATTACGAGGGTGTCTTTCAAGCGGCTAAGAGGGGATTTGATCCGCTGACTTTGGCTTTTATCTTTACCAGCGCTTCGATCAATTTGCTGGGCTTGAGCCCAAATGTCGATGAGTGTGTATTTTGCGGAGCAAAGAAAAATCTCGTGACTTTCGACTTAACTGAGGGAGGGTTTATTTGCAATAAGTGCGCAAGCGAGGCGGGAAAGTCCCCCTCGAGTATCGAATATTTGAAAGTTTTCCGCTATGGCTTTAAAGTCAAAGCATCACAGATGGAGCGAGCGGTTTTGCCGCGCGCGACAACACTGAACTGCCTTAGTGAATTATCTTTGTATTTGCAGGACCAGCTGGGCTTTAAAATCAATTCTTTAGAATTATTTTTGGAAGTGTTGAAATAGTTTGATAATAATAGTGCATTCATTGTAAAATCAATTGGAACGGAGTATAGAAAAATGGAAAAAAATGAATTTGAATTTGACAAGATAACCACGCATTTAGTCACATCGGGATTTATTTATCCTTCGAGTGAGATATATGGGGGAATTTCGAATACTTGGGATTACGGTCCTTTGGGGACAAATATGAAGAACCACTTAAAAGAATTGTGGCGCAAGCACTTTGTCGTCTCCAATATGAATATTTTTCAAATTGATCCTTCGATAATTATGAATCCCAAGGTTTGGGAAGCGACGGGACACGTTGCCAACTTTCACGATCCGTTGATCGACTGCAAATACTGTCATTCGCGCTTTAGAGCCGATGATTTGATAAAAAAACAAAAACCTGATATGAATGTCGATGCGATGAGCAAAGATGAACTTAATCAAATAATCCAGTCGGGTGAGATCAAATGCCCCAACTGCGGGAAGAGCAGCTTTACTCCAATTCGCCAGTTTCAAATGATGTTTAAAACCACTATCGGAGTGACGGAAGATAAAGCTTCAACCGTTTACCTTCGCCCCGAGACCGCTCAAGGTTTATTTGTGAACTTTAAGAACGTCCAAAGAACGCAAAGGGCAAAGTTACCCTTTGGAATTTGTGATATCGGAAAGGCCTTTAGAAATGAGATTACTCCTGGAAACTTCACTTTCCGAACTCGGGAGTTCGAGCAGATGGAAATTGAATTTTTCTTTAAACCCGGTGAAGATTTAAAGTGGTTCGAATATTGGAAAAACGAATGCTTAGAATTTGTCAATAAGATTGGATTGAACAAGGAAAAACTCAGATTTAGAGATCATTCAGCCAAGGAGTTGGCTTTCTACTCCAAGGCGACATGTGACATCGAGTATCTTTATCCTACCTTAGGATGGGGAGAACTCATGGGCATTGCCTCGAGAACCAATTATGATCTTACTAGACACGCCGAGAGTTCGGGACAGGATTTGTCTTATCTCGATCCGACCGACAATTCGCGCTATGTTCCTCACGTTATCGAACCTTCCTTTGGTCTCGACCGTTTGCTATTGGCTCTTCTCTGCGATGCGTACGATGTGGAGCAGTTGGAGAAAGATCAGAGAATTGTCATGCACATCGATAAAAAACTCGCTCCTTATAGCGTTGCAATCTTGCCACTTTCAAACAAGTTGAACGAACGCGCAAAGGAGAGATTGTGGAATCTTATTTCCGCTGAATACGATGCGGTATTTGATACAACAGGGAGCATTGGAAAGCGATATCGCCGCGAAGATGCGATTGGAACTCCTTACTGCGTGACTTTCGATTTCGACTCGCTCGACGACGACGCGGTGACTGTTCGCGATCGCGATACCATGAAGCAAGAGAGAGTTAAAATTTCGGAGTTAATGACTTATCTATACGCAAAGTTTCACGAATAAAAATTAATGTCTAATTGAATTAGCGGAAAGGGGGAAATAAATGATATCTTTCGAAACGATTGAAAGAATAAAGTCAAAAGTTAATATTGTCGATGTTATTTCTCACTACATAGACGTTCAAAAGAAAGGGGCAAATTACGTCGCGCTCTGTCCTTTTCACAACGATTCAAACCCATCGATGATGATATCTACATCGAAGCAAATCTTTAAATGCTTTGTCTGCGGTACAGCTGGTGACTGCTTTGGATTCGTCCGCCAATATGAGAAAATTTCTTTCTCAGCTGCCGTGAAAAAAGTGTGTGAGATTTGCCACATCGATGAGCCCGAAGTTCAGCAGTACCACGAAGTGACGAGAATTCGCGAAAACGAGGAGGAGCTAAAAGCACTCGAAAAGTTGTCAAACTTCTACGAATACATGCTAGTAACTCCCGGTGGCAAAGAAGCGATGCAGTATTTAAAGTCTCGTGGTTTGAACGAGGATATCATCAAGAGATTCGGAATAGGATACGCTCCGGAAGATAGTACCAAATCGATTGATTATTTGAGAAAAAAGGAAAATTTTTCCGTTGAAACTTTGGAAAAGGCGGGAATTATATCATCAAGTTCGTCATCTTTTAGCGACAAGTATCGAGACCGAATAATGTTTCCGCTGTCGAATATTTCAGGAGATATCGTCGGTTTTTCTGGACGTCGATACAGAAAAGGTGACACGCAAGCGAAGTATATGAATTCGAGCGAGAGCGTGGTTTTTAAAAAATCCGAATTGCTTTACAATTTCAACAATGCGAAAGACGCGATTAGAAAGTCGAATTTCGTTTATGTAGTTGAAGGATTTATGGATGCCATCGCACTCTATCGAGCCGGTATTTCTGCCGTTGTCGGATTGATGGGTACTGCATTTACCAAGAAGCACGTTGAACTATTTGCTAAGATGAAAGTTGAAGTTAGGCTGTGCTTAGATTCGGATGAACCCGGACAAATGGCGACGGAAAAGTGCCTGAGTGCTCTCTCGGGGCGCGATATAGATGTCAAGGTTGTCAAGCCTTTAGCCGAAGGTAAAGATCCTGATGAGTATCTCAAAGATAAGGGACCAGAAGCGTTGAGAGTGGCTCTCAACCAGCTGGAATCACCTTTGATGCATTCGGCTAATTATGGCCTCAATCACCAAATGCTGGTGACTTATAAGGATAAAGAAGCTTTCTTGCGTCAAAATAGATTCTACTTCTTTCAACTTGGAAAACTAGGCCGGGATGACATAGTTACCAAACTGGGAAAAATACTCGACCTCACTCCTGAGTCCATAAAAGAAGCCTTTGAATCATATTCGCAAAAGCGCTATATCCAAACAGTCAGCAACGAGAGCGTAAGCAGTATGACGCCCGCGGAGCTGAACAAGAGAGAAATCAACAATGAATTATTTCTCTTTATTAGGAAATACATAGATAAAGCATTTTTGAAAAAAGAGTTCGAAAGCATCATAAGAAATGAGGGACAGATGCTTGCGAGAATCATATTATCTCGCAATTCAGTTAAGATTATTCAATCACTACATGACAGTTTTGTGGTCGATTCTTACGGTCAAATGTTAGATTTGTTGACTGAGGTCTACCACGATTTGCGCAATAGTGTAGAATATATACGTGAAGAGGATTTCCCAAAGCTAGAAAATTTAGCTGAGATTTATTATTCGCAAGAGTTTGAGGCTATTCGAGATTTTGACGCATCTGATAAAAAAGCTCTTTTAGATATAGAGAATAAAAAGAAAATCACAGATGGCATTATTATGAGACTTCAACATTGTCGATATCCTAGTCGCGAATTTAACGAGGATGATTTCAAGTTACTCATCCAACGTCACCTTCGCTACAAGAAGAAATACGTTATGCGGAATCCATCTAATTCACCTGAGCAAAATTCACGAATTTTAGCTCAATTAAACACGATAAAGAATCAACACTAGCGATTCTTATACTAGAAAAGAGGGAAGTATGGCTAAGTCCAAGACAAAAAAAGAAAAATTTACTATTGCTGATGGAGATGAAGTTACATCTCGAGAAAAAAGTGGCTCAACCAAGAGAAAGAAAAAATTGCCAACCGACGAAAATAATATAACTGACTGGAGAGCGATGTTGGTATCTAAAGGAAAAAAGGCAGGTGGCGTTTTAGACCAAGACCAAATATTCAACTACATGTCAAAGTTCAACGTCTCCGACGATGATCTCATGGATTTGATCGAATATGTTCGAGAACAGGGAATTGAAGTAAATGAGACGATCGCCGACGATGATGAAGACGATGACATTGATGAGATTGAGGAAATAGATGATGAACTAGTCGATGAAATCACCGCTGAGACCGATGTTATCGTCAGTGATAAACCTGCGAAGAAAAAGAAAAAGAAGAAAAAACCCGCTGCGAAAAAAGTTGCGGCGAAAACGACCGATATAAAAAACAATGATCCGGTAAAGCAATACCTTCGCGAAATCGGTAAATACCGCGTTCTCAAATCGAAGGAAGAAGAAGTTGCTCTTGCTAAGAGAATAGAGCAAGGCGATCAAGAGGCAAAGACCGAGCTGACAAATTGCAATCTTAAATTAGTTATTTCAATCGCAAAACACTACGTCAATAGAGGTATGCAGTTTTTGGATCTAATCCAAGAAGGAAATATCGGTTTGATGAAAGCAGTCGAAAAATTCGACTACACTAAGGGATTTAAGTTTTCTACTTATGCAACTTGGTGGATTAGACAAGCAATCACTCGAGCTTTAGCCGATCAGGCGAGAACTATTAGAATTCCTGTTCACATGGTTGAAACAATTAACAAGATTACGAGAACATCCCGCAAGTTGACTCAAAAGTTAAATAGAGATCCAACAGCGGAGGAAATTTCTGATGCATTGGAAGAGACTGGAACCATGTTGACAGCTGATCGCATTCGCGAAATTCAACTGATTGCAATGGATCCGCTTTCTCTAGAAAAACCAGTCGGCGAAGAAGAGGATAGCCACGTCGGTGACTTTATCGAAGACAAGGATAATGAATCTCCGCTCGCTTTTGCCAACTCGTCGCTTTTGAAGGATAAGCTGAATGAAGTTTTGACCGAGCTGACAGACCGTGAAGAACGAGTCATCCGCTTGCGCTATGGTCTCGATGATGGTCGCAATCACACACTTGAGGAAGTCGGTAAGGAATTCGGCGTCACCCGTGAAAGAATTCGTCAAATTGAGGCTAAGGCAATCAAGAAATTGAGACATCCGGCTCGATCGAAGCAACTTCGCGATTATCTCGATGAAATCAACTAAAAGATGAATAAAAAATGTTCAGTAGTTTCTGGACATTTTTTTTGTTATAATAAAATATATGTTCCTGTGAAAAGAGGGATAAAATTGTGAGAAAAAAAGCATTTGATTTAGACTCTATTAAGAGGGAATTGCTCAATTACATTGAAAAAAATGGGCACATTTCAGAAGATCAAGTAGATGCTCTATGCGACAAATACTCTATCAATGAGGAGCAATTTTTGAGCATAGACAAATTTTTAAAGGAAAACAATATAGATTTGGCTGAAAATCTCAAGGTTTCCCTTTACGAAAAGAATAAGTTGGCGGCCTATTCCACCAACAATGCTTTGAACATGTATTTTTCGGATATATCCAAATATCCACTGCTGACGGCAGAGGAGGAAATCGAACTATCCAAACGAATCGAGAAGGATAACGACGGAGAGGCAATCGAAAAGTTAGTCAACAGCAATTTGCGATTGGTTACCAGTATTGCCAAGAAGTATCGCATGTCAAATAACAGCGGTTTATCATACGAGGATTTGATTCAATACGGGAACATGGGACTGATGAAAGCAGCATTGAAATTCGATTATAAAAGAGGCTGTCGCTTTTCCACCTACGCTAGCTTTTGGATCAAGCAGTCGGTTATTAGAGCTCGCTCAATCTACGGAAATTCTATAAAGATTCCCGTCTATATGAATGATATGCTTTGCAAGATTAAATCGACTCGCTCGCGACTATTGGGGAAATTGGAAAGAGAACCAAATTCAGCGGAAATAGCTGAAGAACTTGGCGAGGGCTACACCGCTCAAAAAGTAGAGAAGATTCTCGGCTACGATGCACCGATAATTTCCTTGGAAGCTAAGCGTTCGAAGGATAAGGATGGAAAGTTTGAAGACCAGCTTGGCACGGATGACGTTCATTCCCTTTTACTCGATTACCACTTGGATGACATCGAGTATGCGCTGAACAAATTAGAGCCGCGAGAACGAAGATTTCTCGAGTTGAGGTACGGACTTGGAAACGAAGTCCCACACACGTTGGAACAAGTTGGAAAATGTGGTAATATAACACGTGAGAGAGCTCGACAGATCATTGTCAAAGCCACTCACAAAATGCGTTTAATACTAGAGGAAAACATGGAAGATACCGATGACTAAATTTAGGATTTCACCGCGATTAAAAGCGGTCGCTGACTTGGTAGAATCCTCATCCTTTGTCGACATTGGAGCCGATCACGGATATTTGGATTTATACCTGATTCAAAAGGGTCACAAAGGCCAGATTGCCGTAACTGAAAACAAGCGAGGTCCCTTCGAGCGGCTTCGCAAAAATATGAAAATCGTTCCACCGAGCACAAACGTTGAATGCGTCTTTGCCGACGGGTTGGATTTCGATTATCAAAAATACTCGCAAGTTGTCATTTCTGGCATGGGCGGGAGCCTGATAGCGAGAATTTTAAAAAGTGCTAAATATGGTTTAAATAATTTTGAAACCTTGATTTTAGAGCCGCAGTCGGATGCGTATACTGTGCGAAAAACTATAGGCGAACTCGGCTTTAAGATTGTCTTTGAAAAATACATTACGGAAAGATCAAAGACCTATTCCATCATCAAGTGCATCAAGGGTTGTGAGCCCTGCAATGAGGTGGAGCTTATATTCGGTAAATATCCGTTGGAAAATAAGGATAAAATTTTAAGGGAATATCTGCAAAAAAATGAGAAGAGAATCTCAGGGTTGTTGAAAGATAAAAAGATTGACGCCGACGCAAAAAAAACACTTGAAACTCAGTTAAATATGATAGAAAAAGGACTTAATTATTATGGAAGGTAAGAAGTTGATTAGAAAGATATGGAAAAAATATCCGAAGAAATTGCAAGAAGTTTGGGATAGATGTGGTTTACAAATAGGAAAACTCCCGAGCGAAGTAAAGAAAATTATGGTCTGTCTAGATTACGATACAGAAATGTGCATGCGAGCTAAAGAACTCAAACCAGACCTCATTATTTCGCATCATCCTTTTATCTTCGGTACCCGAATGGCTATCCTCAATTCGGATGAGAATAAGATGGAAGTTGCAAAGGTGACGGAAGATGAACTTCATTCGTGCGTGTATTCCTTTCACACTTGTTTTGACAATGCTAACCCTGGAATGAACGATACTTTGGCAAAAAAATTGGGATTGGAAGAAGTGTATACTCCCCAAGCCTGTCTCACCATGCGCATTGGTACTTTGCCAAATGAAATGACTGTCGACGAGTTCAAAGATTACGCATTGGAAAAGTTAAACGTTTCCTACGGTCTACTCGTGCAGGGAAATAATAGGCCTATTCACAAAGTTGGAATTATCGGTGGAGGAGCTTCGCGCGACTACACTGTAGCAATTGATGAGGGATGTGATATATACATATCAGGTGATATGGCTCACCATACCAGGCGAGAAATCATCGAACGCAGATTTAATTATCTCGATGTTCCACACGAAGTCGAAAGAGTATTTATGGAGCATGTAAAAAGGGATCTAAATGAAATAGATCCCGAGATTGAAGTTTTTACTTTCGACCACGAACGCGAGGCAAAAGTCGTTTGTAGAAAGACCAAATTTTAAGGTTGCGTCCGACTTTTTCGATCAGTTTATTCGGAGTGGAAGTTGCACTTCCAATATAGATATCACCGCGGCAATCGATTTCTTTCTTGATTTTTTTTAACTGCTCGAGCGAATCGATGGTATAAACTTTATTCATGGTAAATTCTCGTTTGAGAATATTTGCAAATTCAGTTCCATTTGATGAACTTGGGTCAGTTACGACAATGAAACTATCGTAGATTGATGGAACGATTTTTCTACCGTTGTTCCAGCGCTTTAAACACTCGACGCACAAGTGATGGGGGACGTACTTTCCCTTGAAGTACTTCTTGACATTGCTGTTAAACTTGTCGAGTTTTTCCTTGCTGAGCGTAGATTGGGGATAGAGGTATATTGCGGAATAATTGTTGAGTTTTGTGTAATCGAAAGTATCGATTTCATCGTCTCCGATAAATTGAACTCTCTTGTCGATGTCGCACATAAAGCGCGATTCAGCGTGATTTCTCTTGCCGAGGAAAAAGACAGTTTTTCCGTTTTCTAAGTTTTTCTTTATCATCTTTTTGGTGTTGAGCAAAACAGGGCAAGTGCAATCGATGTAATTGGCCTGAAGAGATTTAGCAAAGCGCTTGTCGACATTTGTCATTCCGTGAGCTGGAAAAACCATGTAGGCTCCGCGATATGTTTTTTGCGGAACATCAGGAGAATAGCATGTGGCTCTAGTCTCTTTGTATATCAATTCGTTCGTCGTTTGGTTGTGTACCAAAGGATGGACGAAAACAATCCGCGCCTGCGGACGATTTTTTCTTATTTCGCGAACTTTATTCAGCGAGTTCTTAACTCCGTAACAAAATCCATAGGGTGTAATGTATGTAACCATATATTTCCTTTCATCAATATGTATATTAATATATTTTTCCCAGGTTAACAAGGAAAGTAATTGTAAGAAATAAATGTGGAAAAAGGTGAGATTGAACACTATTATATATTTATATTTAATTATTATATGTTATAATTTTATAGTTATATAACAAGGGGGAAATTGATTTTTTATGGATTATGAAAAATACATTGGGGTCGTGGAAGACTTTCCGAAGAAAGGGATATCCTTCAAGGATGTTTCGCCTCTATTGGCAAATGGCGAAGCGATGCATCGCGCCGTCGACGAAATGGCGGAAATTGCAAAGGAATGGAAACCGGATTTAATTATCGGGCCTGAGGCTCGGGGATTTGTTTTCGGTGTTCCTGTTGCTTACAAGTTGAGCGTCGGATTTGCAATGGCTAGAAAAAAGGGAAAGCTCCCAGGAGAAGTTGTTGCTAAAACATACACGCTTGAATATAATCAAGCCACGATAGAGTTGAAAAAAGGAATAGTTAAAGAAGGAACAAGAGTGGTATTGATCGATGACCTTCTTGCGACGGGAGGAACGCTTCAAGCCGTCAAGGAACTGGTTGAAGAGAACGGCGGTAAAGTTGTTGGGGCCTTGACTTTTATTGAACTTGATGCTCTTAGAAAATCCAGGGAATTAACAGGCATTCCCTTCAAAGCAATTCTTAGCCTGTAGAGAAAAGGAAAATTATGGAAATAGACAACAAGGTTTATACTTTCGATGGAGTGATCAAATCTATCTCGGAGTATATAAAGAATGAGGCAGACCTTGTTAAGATTAAGAAAGCTTACGAGTTTGCCAAGAAAAAGCACGATGGTCAATTTAGAAAATCAGGTGACCCTTACATCACTCACACGTTGGGTGTGGCTTTTATCTTGTCAACTTTACATACATCTCCAGCGACAATCATCGCGGGATTCCTTCACGATACCATCGAAGATACCGATACGACAAAGGAAGAAATAACGAAGGAATTTGGTTTGGAAGTTGCTTTCTTAGTTGAATCCTTGACTAAGATTACGAGACTTTCAGATTTCCACAATATAGATTTCCAGGCTGAGGACCACCGCAAGATATTCATTGCGATGGCCAAGGATATTAGAGTTATTATCATAAAGTTAGCCGATCGCTTGCACAATATGAGAACTCTGCAGTTTCAACCGCCTCGCAAGCAGGAGAGAATATCTAAAGAGACACTCGACGTCTACGTTCCTATCGCTCACCGCTTGGGTTTGAATCAGGTAAAGTCAGAGATGGAAAATCTCTGCTTGTACTACCTCAAGCCGGACGAATTCAAAAAAATCGAAAATGAACTAGCTGTGACGAATAAAAATTCGACCGCTTCCTTGAGGAAAATTCGCAAAAAAGTTACGGATCTTCTAGATAAAGCGGGAATCGAATACGAGATTTCCTCGAGGGTTAAATCGATATATTCTATATATAAAAAGATGTATATTAAGAATTATTCCTTCAAGGATATCTACGATATTTTGGCTTTGAGAATCATCACTAAGACTGAGACGAATTGCTACGAGATACTCGGATACATTCACTCGGCTTTCATTCCGGTCCCTGGTCGATTTAAGGATTATATCGCCATGCCTAAGCCCAATCTATATCAGTCCTTGCACACGACTATTCTTTCCGGAGATGGTCATGTATTTGAGATTCAAATTCGAACTAAGGAGATGGATGAAACTGCTGAAGGAGGAGTTGCTGCTCACTGGAGGTACAAGGAAGGAACGACTTACGATCCGAAGAAGGAACAAAAAGACATTGAAGAGAGGCTGCACTGGTTTAAGGACTTTGTCGACATTTCCAGCGGCGAAGAGGGAGCAGAAAACGATGCTCAAGAATTTGTTAACCTCATGCAAAAAGACATCTTCTCTGCCAACGTATACGTTTTTACACCGAAGGGAAAGGTGATTTCTCTCCCCAATGGAGCGACACCTATCGACTTTGCTTATCGCATTCATACGCGTATCGGCGATTCTTTATATGCCGCAAAGGTCAATAACAAACTAGTTCCGCTCTCCGCCAAATTGAAGACTGGAGATATTGTTGAAGTTGAGACCAAGAAGGGCGCGACACCAAATTCTGAATGGTTGAATATCGCTCAGTCTAACTTTGCGAAGTCCCACATTCGAAAATTCCTCTCTAAGCAAAATGCTGAACTGGTTAAGGACAGCCAGATTGAGAAAGGAAGAATCAGCCTTGCTGATTCCTTAAAAGAGCGAAAGATCGATGCGAAGATCGATGATATCATCGATTCAAAAGTCTACACTCATTTTAAATGTGCGAACACAGATGAATTTTATTTAAAGATATGTAACCGAAACATCATGCCGCAGCAGGTTATTGACTTCTTGAAATTGGAACCCGCCAGTTCTTCTGTCGAGCGGGCGATAATTGATCAAATTGAGTCCAATTCCAATAAAGTGAGTTCCCTGGACAACAAGGATGTAGTCGTGCTAGCTGATGGTGATTCTGCTATGATGACTCTCGCTACATGTTGCTCTCCAATTCCCGGCGATGAAATTATCGGTTACATTACTAAGGGAAGGGGAATTACCGTGCACCGCGTTGGTTGCCCTAACATTGCAAAAGAAACTAAGCGGTTGGTCGATGTTAAGTGGAACAAGAACACACCTAACACGATAAAATATCCAGTCGATATCGTCGTTGAGTGCTACGATCGCCCCAACCTCGTTGTCGATGTGATGAATAAGGTTAGCTCCTTAGGAGCGACAATCATTAACTTTTCAGCAAATTATCGCGCCGTTCAAGGAATTACAATCATCTCGCTCACCGCAATGGTTGTCAATTTGGAAAAGTTAAAAGTATTATTTAAAAACTTGGAACAAGTTAAGTCAGTATATGAAGTTCGCAGAGAATTTCACTAGGAGGAAAAAATGAAAGCTGAAAGAATTAAAAAACCTAGAGGGACCTCTGATTTTATCGGAGAAGATAAAGCTTTGTTCGACAGTATTGTTGAAAAGCTGTTTTTAGCCGCCGACAAGTTTGGATGTCAAAAGATTGATGTTCCGATTTTCGAAGAACAGCAACTGTTCTTTAGAGGGGTCGGTGAAAGCTCAGATATTGTCTCGAAAGAGATGTTTAAACTTGATGTTAAAGGGGAACATAACTACATTATGCGCCCAGAGTTTACCGCTTCGGTCAACCGCTCTGTCATCGAGAATAAACTGTTCGCTTCTCCGGATTTACCGATAAAATTATCATACTGTGGGCCGGTATTTCGCTACGAGCGTCCTCAAGCTGGGAGATTGCGTCAATTTCACCAGTTTGGCATTGAATTTTTTGACAGCAAAATCGATACGATGACGGCTATGGATTCTGTTTTGCTCTTGTATCGAGCGGCAGAAGAGATTCTCGGACACGAATTGTATTTGAAAGTTAACTATTTAGGCGGAAGTCAAGCTCGCGAAAATTATAGAAAGGCACTGCGTGAATATTATCGAACAAAGGTCGATTCAATGTGTGAAGATTGCCATCGCCGCTATCAGATTAACGTTCTTCGCATGCTCGATTGCAAGGTTCCGGAAGATATCGAAATAAACAAGGGAGCACCTGCAATATCCGGTTATTTGATCGAGGAAGATAAGAAAAACTTCGAGACGATGTTGAATGCTCTTGACGCCTTGAAAATTGAATATAAGCGCGATGATAGACTCGTGAGAGGATTGGATTATTACACGGGTTTGGTTTTCGAAATATACGATCCGCTCAATCGCAAGTTGGGCGCTATAGGTGCCGGAGGACAGTACGGAAAACTCATGGAGGAACTCGGCGGTCCGGAGATGGAGGGAATCGGTTTTAGCTTCGGTATTGAGCGGCTTATGCTCGCTCTTGATTCCAAGCAAAAAGAGCAGCTGGTTAACCAGCAAAGTCTCGATTATTTCATCGTTGATCTTCGGGCTGAGAAAGATGCCTTAGGAATTATTCTCGCGGATATTTTGCGCAGTGCCGGTCGCAGTGTCAGTGCTTCCTCATATTCGAAAAAGATAAATGGAAGTTTAAAGATGGCTGATAGACTTAAAGCAAAAACTACCTTGATTTTCACTGATAACAATCCTGGTGTTGTTCTCATCAAGAATATGGAAACGCGAGAGCAAATTGAATATCCAAGTTCTGATGTCGATAAGATTGTTTCAAAACTGATGGAAATGGAGAGGGAATAATATTATGTTAAGAAATGCAACTTGTGGCGAATTAACCCTGAGCGACGTTGGCAAGAAAGTCACTCTTGCCGGATGGTGTCAAAAATTGAGAAATCTAGGTTCGCTTGTCTTTATGGATTTGCGCGATCGCTATGGCATAACACAGGTTAATATTGCTCCGGAATTGTACGAAAAAGTTAAAGTCAAATCCGAATATTGCTTGCAGGTGATTGGGGAAGTGGTCGCTAGAAGCGAACCTAATCCCCATCTTCCGACGGGAAAGATTGAAATAGTAGCGGAAGAAATTAATATTTTTTCCAAGTCGAAAGTTCCGCCCTTTATCATTGCTGACGAGACGGATGCTCTCGAAGATACGCGACTTAAGACGCGATATCTCGACTTGCGAAGGCCTGTCATGCAGAAAAATCTTGAGATTCGTGCCCGCTTGCTGAAAGCGAGCCGCGATTACTTGGAAGCGTTGAATTTTTTAGAAATTGATACGCCTACTCTTATCAAATCGACTCCGGAGGGAGCGAGAGACTACTTGGTACCGTCGCGGACCAAACCTGGTAAGTTTTTCGCTTTACCGCAGTCTCCACAAATATTTAAGCAACTTTTGATGATTGGCGGCTTTGATCGCTACTACCAGATTGCTCGCTGCTACCGCGATGAAGATTTACGCGCTGACCGTCAGCCGGAATTTTCTCAAATTGATTGTGAGATGTCATTTGTCAGCCGCGAAGATGTATTGCAAGTCATCGAGGGACTAGTTTCAAACATGTTTGAAAAGGTCATCGGATATAAACTTCCAAAGTTTGAGAGAATATCATTTAAGGATGCTATTTCTCTCTACGGATCCGACAAGCCTGATATGCGTTTTGGCATGTTGATTCAAGATGTTACTGACATTCTTACAAAAGGCGAATTCAAGGCTTTTGAAGGAAAGAGAGTCAAGGCGATAGTTGTCCCGGGATACGCGGATAAATGTTCGCGTAAAGTTCAGTCAAAAGACATCGATCTCGCTAAAAAGTATAAAACGCATGGCGTTTCTTTCTTTAAGGTAGTAGGTGGAAATGTAACTGGATCTCTCAGCAAGTTTTACGAGCAGTCTCAGTTGAATTTACTCTTGGCGCGCTTGGATCTCAAAGATAACGATTTAGTGATCGTCGGTGCGGATGAGAACGAAGACAAAATGAATGTCGCTCTCGGAGCTCTTCGACTGAAGTACGGAAGAGAATTGGGATTGATGAATCCAGATGTCTTTGCTCCATGCTTCGTCATTGACTGGCCGATTTTTGGTGAGGAAGATGGAAAGATTGTTTCTCTCTCCAATCCCTTCACCCGCCCTCGCGATGAAGATTTAAAATATTTAGACAGCGATCCGACAAAAGTCCTTTCTTACGCTTATGATACGGTGATAAATGGATCAGAACTATCTTCCGGTTCATTGAGAATTCACGATGGCAAACTTCAACAAAAGATATTTGAACTCTTGGGGTTGAGTGATGATGAAATCAAAAATCGCTTTGGTTTCTTTGTTGACGCTTTCAACTACGGCACTCCTCCTCACGGTGGATTTGCTCTCGGGGTTGAACGTTTGACTATGCTTATGGCTAAGACGGAAAACGTTCGAGATGTCGTGGCTTTTCCGAAGAATCTATCCGCCGTTGATACCATGTGTGAAGCGCCTTCGAGTGTTCCGAAGGAAAATTTAGATATACTAGGAATACAAATAAAGGAGAATGATTAATGGGAATAAACTTCGGGTCATTGAATTTGAATTTGGAATTGGTCGATTACCTTAAACGAGCTCAATATAAAAACCTTTCACCTGTTCAAGAAAAGGCGATACCGGTCTTGCTTAAGCACAAGTCCGCTGTTGTCAAAGCACCTACCGGTTCCGGCAAGACTCTGGCTTACCTTTTGCCAATTCTTGAAAATATTAGCGTAGATCAAAAGGGAACCGTTGGGGTGGTTATCGTTCCAACATCCGTTCTCGCTAACCAACTTAGAGATGTTTTGTTGCCTTTCAACAAAGGATATCGTCGCTTTTCGACGGCTGTTATTGCGGAAGGTAACGAGATAAAGGGGAAAATAAATTCCAATATTGTCATTGCGACACCTGAACAATTTCTCTTCAATTTGGACAAGCTCAATCTCAAGAATAATAAGTATTTAGTTGTCGACGAAGGAGATATGATTCTCTTTGGTGGATTTGAAAGTCAGCTCAATGAAATACTCAATCTCGATATTCCAGGGACCAAAGCGCTTTTTACCGCTTCTATCGATGAGCATTTGAATACTCTCGTTCGCAGATACATTGGAGCGGAAGCCTTGATTGACGTTTCGGATAAGTCGATAACTTCTAAGAATGTCACTCACTGTCTAGTCGATATTCGTCACGTCGATAAAAATTTGGCAGTTGAGCGCTTTCTCAAAGCAGTCAAACCATATAAGACCATCGTCTTTGTATCGCGCAAGAGCGATTTGATACCGCTCGATAAAAAGCTTACTGCTGATGGAATCCCGCACCTGCTCGTTCATGGAGATATGAACAAAAGAGAGCAAAAGCAAGCTACGCGCTTATTTAATAAGGATAAGTATAACTTGATGATTGCTACTGATATTATTGCAAGAGGTATCGATATTGAAAATGTGACCGACATTGTCTCTGTCGACTTGCCGTATGACTTGTCTTACTATTTCCATCGCGCTGGACGCTCCGGCCGATTTGACAAAAAGGGAACCAGTTACGTCTTCTACAATAACGACGACACTTCAAAGGCAAAAGAATTGGTGAAGAGAGGTGTTAATTTTACCTTTTATTCTCTGAGAGATGGCGGACTGGTTAAGGAACGCGATCTCAACCAAATTAAGCCTAAACGCAAGCTCAACAATGTTCTTCTTGAAGAAGAGATAAGAAAAAATATTTCTCGTCTTCGCACGAAGAAAGTTAAACCTTGCTATAAGAAAAAAATACGTCAAGAAATCGCCAGGACAAAAAGGAAGCACAAGCAAAAGATCATAAAATCCAACATTTATAAGCGCAATAGCAAAGAGGGAACTGAATTTACATATATAACTAAGCTCCCTAAAAATAAAAAGTGATTTGTTAAATAATTAAATCCAAACTTCGCGGTTTGGATTTTTTTTATATCTTAAGTTCATCTAAGTTTGACAAGTTAACATATTGATGTATAAGATCAGCAAAAATATTTCAAATATTTGGAAGGAGGTATCTTATGAAAAGTCGAAAAAGAATATTTTTATTGATGGGAATCCCACTTGTCTTGAGCGGATGTTCATCAACTAGTTCAACCTTATCGAGTGAATCTAGTTCGGAAGATGTAGTATTAAAAGGGAACGGCAGCGTGGTTACCACGGGTCAAAATGTCGATTATGATGCGGATGGAAATGTAATTGAACCCGAGGAAGGGGACGATTTCTATGGTCAGGATGCTGATTATGACAGCCCCGCTTTTTCCTTTACATCCTGGGAAGATACTGTGATAGATAACAATACTGGATTGATGTGGCAAGCTGTACCGTCGGATGACAAATTTAGTTGGTCAGAAGCAGTTGATTACTGCGATAATCTCGAACTCGACGGTTTTACTGAGTGGAGGCTACCAACAGCGGAAGAACTGTTCTCAATCAGCGATTTTGAAGAAGGTTGGCCATATTTAGATACAGACTATTTTAGTTTTCCATCTTCTACAATAAGCGGACCAGGAGGCGATGGCTCTCCACAGGGAAGAGTAAATGCTGACGATGATTCCAGCGAAAGCATTTCCAAGGATCAAGGTCAGTTTTGGACAAGTAATTACTACAAGGTGACTGAAGAAGGCGCAGCTAAAGATGTTGCTTTTGGCGTCAACCACGCAACGGGGCACATCAAGGCATATCCCGCTTCGGTTACCGGAACAATGGGTAAGCACGTCAGAGCTGTACGCGGAGATGAATATGGCGTGTCAAATTTCACGGATAACAACGATGGAACTATTACCGATGAGACTTCCGGACTCATGTGGATGAGCGCAGACTTAGATGAAGCTATGGATTGGGAAGATGCTCTAGATAGTGCGGAAAATTCAACTTTTGCCGGTTACACCGATTGGAGACTTCCCGATGTTAAAGAACTTCAATCGATTGTCAATTACGATGGAAGTTACCCCGCAATTGACCAAAGCTTATTTACGTGTTCGGATTTTGAAGAAAACGAGAATTATTACTATTGGACTGGAACATCGGCTTATTTTAGTAAATTAAATCCCGGTTACGGTTACGCTTGGTACGTGGCATTTGGATTTGCCGTGGGTAACGATGGTTTAGATAGTCACGGCGCAGGAGCTGTTCGTTTTTCTCCCAAGTATGAAAACAGCCAATTTGAAGGAGAAGGCGGGGACAACATGTTAAATTCTGTTCGTTTAGTGCGAAATATCTAATATTTCAATTCTCTTAAGTCTATCTTAACTAGAGTAAATATACTGAAAGTATAAACTAAAAAAATACATTGTATACTGTCGAATTACTTTTAAAAAACCAAAAGGAGGTTACTATGATGAAAAAGAAATTACTTACCGTAGCTCTTAGCACATTATTGCTGGCTAGTTGCTCGGACACTTTGACGACAAGTCTGTCAGTTGATTCTACTAGCTCAACATCCGTCGATTCGACGTCGAGCGGCGAAACGATTGACACCTCGACCCAAGTGGTGACAAGCGAAGAGGATGATTTGATCGAGATTGTCGATGGCACAAGTCAAGTTGAGCTAAACGATTATTCCGATGAATTTAAATCAGCTGAACTGGAGACGACTTATGAAGTTGATACAACTGTCGATCTATCGACTGTTACTGATACTTATACGATCTCAGAAAAGGGAACATTCCTCTTCACGGGCTCGGCTGAGAACGTTCAAATTATCGTTGATGTCGAGGATGAAAAGGTTCACGTTATCTTATCAGATGCGACAATCACGAATGAAAATCTAGCGTGCATCTACGTAAAGAATGCGGACAAAGTATATGTGACGACCGCTGATGGCACGACAAACACACTGACTGCTACCGGTGAAATAGCTGATGACGATGACGAGGATTTGGATGCGGCTGTATATGCCAAAGACGACTTGGTATTCAATGGATTGGGAACCCTTAAAATAAATTCGGATGAAAACGGAGTTACGGCTAAGGACGATTTCAAAGTTACAGGTGGAACGGTCTATGTAACAGCTGACAACCACGGTATTAGAGCAAATGATTCCATTAGTATAACTATGGCAACGCTCTATGTCGATGCTGGTAAAGATGGTCTTCACACCGAAAACGACGATTTAGATTCATATGTGTATATTGAGGATGGAACGGTATATATTGCTTCAGTCGATCAAGCTATTCAAGCGAGTTACGATTTTTATAACGCCGATGGAACCATCTATATAGAATCGCAGGACGAAGGTATTGAAGCAGCACAGATCAACTTGATTGGTGGCGAAGTAAGTATTGTTTCGAGAGATGATGCTTTAAATGGAACTTCAGATGATTTGGAAAATATTTTCGTCAATATAGTTGGTGGAACATTAGATATTTACGCTGAAGGAGATGGAATAGACTCAAATGGCGATATTTATGTTTCCGGTGGATACACGAAGATTGTTCAAGTTAATGATGAAAAAGGTTTATTGAATTACGAAGGAACTTTATCTATCGATGGAGGAACCTTGATAGGTGTTGGTTCATCCGCAAAGGCACAAGCTAACGACTCTAGCACTCAAGGTTCGATACAAAAGACATTCGAAAGCAGTGGAGATCTTGCAGTGCGCGATTCGGAAGATAATTTGATTGCCAGTGTCTTCACCGATGAGGATTACGAAATGGTATTTGTTACCAGCCCGGATTTGATCATCGATGGAACATATACAATTGCAACTGAAACGGCATCGGAAGATATCGTTTTAAGTCAATTAAATTACGATGATGTCACTTCCGCAGTTGCAGAAGACTAAACATATATCTTATTGTACCTTTCACTT
>Ga0172378_10000255_pt1 | contig 45325 bp, 40 predicted proteins | sample GrowelOW332metaG_FD_119755 | JGI IMG/M metagenome (GOLD analysis project Ga0172378, IMG submission 119755) | Groundwater microbial communities from an aquifer near a municipal landfill in Southern Ontario, Canada - Pumphouse #3_1 metaG | ecosystem: Environmental > Aquatic > Deep subsurface >...
ATTATACTTCAGTAACACTTTTCCCGAGATTATGATCATCTATTCCGGCACCAAACTGGATTTTGCCAAAGATACAATAACCGGAGTCATAGATGAGAAACTCGAGAGATCGATCCTCGAAAAGATGGGACGGCACACGGGAGAGAGCGAAATGCGCTCCTGGCAGAATTCCCTCCATCGCATGAACGAGATACTTTATGATCCAGAGATCCCGGATAATGCTGGAATTGCTATCGAATATAACATTCCATACACATCCAAAAGAGTGGATATGATCATATCTGGAAGAACTGAAAAGAACAACAGTTCTGCCGTAGTCATCGAATTGAAACAATGGAGCAGCATTGAAAAAGTATCCGGAAAGGACGGAATAGTGAAGACCGCCGTCGGCGGAGGAATTCATGAGGTCACTCACCCATCTTACCAGGCATGGTCCTATGTTCAGACCATCGAGGATTTCAATGCAGAGATCCAGGATGACGGTACGGTACTTTACCCGTGTGCATTTCTCCACAATTATGTTGTAAAAGGATCTGATGATCCTCTTTTCGATAATATTTACTCAGAATATCTGGAAATGGCACCTGCCTTCACCAAACATGATGCTCTGAAACTCAGGGAATTCATCAAAAGATACATCAAATTCGGAGATAAAGGAGAGACCATCTTCAAGATCGACGGCGGAAGGCTCAGACCTTCCAAATCACTTCAGGATTCCTTATCCTCAATGCTTCGCGGCAATCCAGAATTCGTAATGATCGATGAGCAGAAGGTCGCATATGAAGCAGTTGCGAAAGCTATCAGCGACGTCAACGGCAGGAAGAAACAGACCATCATTATTGAGGGCGGCCCCGGAACAGGAAAATCTGTTCTGGCCATCAACCTTTTGGTAAATTCAACTGCCAAAGAACTTGTTTGTTCATACGTCACCAAGAACAGCGCTCCGAGAAATGTGTACGCAGAGAAATTGAAGGGGACGATGAAGAACAACAGGATCAGGGCCCTCTTCAAGAGCTCCGGCAGCTTTACAGATACTCCGTCCGATATCTTCGATGTCCTGTTAGTAGACGAGGCACACCGTCTGAATGAGAAGAGCGGAATGTTCAGCAACCTGGGTGAGAATCAGGTCAAAGAGATAATCAATGCATCAAAGGTATCTGTGTTCTTCATCGATGAACATCAGAGGGTCATTGTCAAAGATATCGGAACAAAAGGCGAGATCAGAAAATGGGCAAAGGCTCTAAGTTCCGAAATCATTGAAAAAGATCTCCCGTCACAGTTCAGATGCAACGGTTCCGACGGATATCTCGCCTGGCTGGACGATATTCTGTACAACGGAGGAACCGCAAACTTTGACAGTGCAGACAATCCCGATTACGACTTCAGAGTATTTGACGATCCCTGCGAATTGAGAAAAGTGATCGAAGAAAAAAACAAGATCAATAACAAATCGCGCCTGGTGGCAGGTTATTGCTGGAATTGGATATCCGAAGGAAAGAACGATCCGAATGTTTTCGATATAACTATTCCTGGAACAGATTTCAAGATGAGCTGGAATCTCGGAAACAGCAGCACATGGGCAATAGATGAGGATTCTGTGGAAGAGGCCGGCTGTATACACACCTGCCAGGGTCTGGAATTCGACTACATCGGAGTGATCATCGGTGACGATCTGTTCTACAAAGACGGCCTTGTCTGCACGGACAGGAAAAAACGTGCAAAGACGGATCAATCCCTGAAAGGATTGACGAAGAAGTATCCCGATACTGAAAAAGCAGAAGAAGTTGCGGATGAGATCATCAGAAATACATATAGGACTCTGATGAGCAGAGGATTGAAAGGGTGCTATGTGTATTGTACAGATAAAGATATGAACATGTATTTACTAAACAAAAGTCTGTCGTTTAAAAAACAATAATATCACAATTCATGAAAATACATTAAGCTTTTACCGATATGTAATCATAATACCGCTCACCAACCGTCTCACTCTCGGAAACATTTGCAGCCCGGTGAGACCGTCTTCAGAAATAATAGGAACGGACCCCTGTATTAGGAGGGGCCGTTCATCAAAACTGTTTACGCGCTGTTCTTTTTCGCTCTGAGGAAAAAAAATACCCGCAACCAAAACTCCGACGATCACGGCCATTGCTATACCGATCATCATCCATGAAGTATCACCGTCCGGATCGGACAAAGATGTCGAAGCGATAGGAAAGTGCGCCGCGTACGTCACATCAGAAGCGATTGCGAACGAATATCCTGTTCGAACATGTATGAAGATTTGGGCAGGGGGCATTGCCCCCTGTAAAGGATATTGCTCACCTCTTTGCGAATATCACCGCGGCCACCATCATGGCGACTATCGCTCCGATCCCCATCATGCAGGCGTAGACCGCGGTGTAGTCGGTACCGCTTTCGTCTCCAGATATCTGTATCTGCTTGGTAACGACAGATAAGGTCACATCGCCGGTAACGTCGGATATCCTGTACGTGCTTCCTCCGATGTTGGTGACCGTCGCGTTGGAAGATACAATACCTCCGACCATCTCGTAATTGCCGAGGATGCTGAGATTGAACGTTACCGTGTCCGAAGATGTCATCATGAACGATGTTCCCTTGGAACAGTAGATGGAATATCCGAGACCGGGATTGAGCTTCACGGTGTAGGAAAGCTCGACGGTATCGGTGTCTGCGGGTCTTGTAGGCATTCCGTTGTATCCGAGATCGGTCATGTACGGGGTGTACAGGATAGAATTCACAGACCATCCCAAGTAAGAGCTTCCGTTATCATTTACCCACTCGTTGAGCTTTCCCAGAAGGGAATCTCCGGTGCTCAGGGTGCAGTCGCCATCTGTTCCGACGGTAAAGCTGAAACAGGAAGAGGTGTCGATATCTTGATCTGCCATGTATCCTGCAGCATTCAGACCGTCGGTCTTGAGCCAGTAGGAATACGATACCTTTGACAAATTACCGATATCGCAATATCCAATGAGACCTCCGACGTAATCATTCGTACTGCCGCTTGCCGCAACACTCCCGGTGTTGTAGCAGTTGCTGATCGTACCAAAATTATCGCCTGCGATACCTCCGGCATAGTTGGAATGAGCACCTGTACAACTCACACTCCCAGAAAATGAACAATACGAGATCTCCACGTTTGCATCAACATAGCCTACAATGCCTCCGGCATAATTTTTATCAGAGGTCGATGTATTATTCACGACCACGTTCCCACCAACACTCACATTCTTGATAACGGCGACATCCGTATCGGAAGTTCCCTTGACATAACCGAAAAGTCCCGAATACACATATCCTGAACCTGAGTAATTTATTGTCAGTCCTTCGATCGTTTTATTGTCCCCGTTAAAGATTCCAGCAAAGATCAAGGACTCTGAATTACCGATAGGCGTCCACAGATGGTCAGACAGATCGATATTATCAGACAGCACAACAGTTTTTCCGGAAAGGCTGTCTCCGCCATTCACCTTCTCTGCTATGTAAGCAAGACCGTTGGCAGTGGATATGGTATATGTTGTACCGTCAAGACTCCAACCGCCATCGCCTTCGCTGTATGCTCAATAATCCGTCGGCATAGCCGACGAATCCTCTACAACGACCATGACCGCCGCCACAAAAAGGACCGTTATGAGCACCGCCAATAAAGCAGCCTCCTTTCTCACGACCTTTTTCGCATTCATAATTATACCTGAATAAGTAACGAATTGGTAGAATAAAAAGACCGTCATATTAAACATACTTACCCGATGCGTGAATGCCTCCCACAGTTCATGTATCAATGCGCCGATCCTTCCCCCATCCGTACCGTGCCTTCTGTTTTTTTATACTCGGTGCAGATGTTATCTTGATGGACCCTCTCCATCGGAAAAAGATGTGATGTCAATTGTTCAAACATGACAGGAAAGACGGAAAATACGTAAGCTCGGTCAACGACCTCAATAAGTTCGTGCCGTTCCTGGCCCCCGGAAGGATAGAGAGCCAGCTGTATTGGAATATCACCCTCGACGTAAGGAAGATGCAGGAATACATAAAGAACAAGAAGGCAGAAGGCCTCAGTGTCAATTTCAACTCCGCCGTAATAGCAGCTATTGTCAGAATGGTCGCCATGAGACCCCACATCAACAGATTCATCGTCGGCAAGAAGGTCTACCAGAGAAGGACCGTCGACATCGGACACATCGGAATGATAGAATTTTCGGATACCTCGCTCAGAGTGGTCGATACCGCAACATTCGAACCGTCTGCCGACATCGGCGAGGTCAGCACCGAGATCAAAGAACAGGTGAGGATAATGAAGAGCGGCGAGATCACCGGCAGCAACAGACAGATCTCCCACTACGCCGATAAGCCCTGGTGGTACGTCAGGACCGCCATAGGCGCCATGAAGCTCCTCCACAGACTCGATATGGCCCCCAGGTCCAAAACGGACAAGGACCCGTTCAGGTCCACGGTATTCGTCTCCAACCTCGGCAGCATCGGCTGCATCCCGCCGTTCCACCATCTTCTCGAATGGGGTACCAACTCCGTTTTCATATGCATAGGTAAGATCTACGACAAGGTCGTTCCGGACACCGATGGGAAGATAACCGTCGCACCCACCGTGGACCTTACGCTCACTGTGGACGACAGGATCACCGACGGAAGATATTTCGCCACCTGCATCCAGACCCTCAGGGATATCTTCGACGATCCGGGATGCCTTGATAGGAGATACACTCCGGAAGAACTGTGAGAGTTATACCGCCCATATCAGTCAATTGATTGAAAACATATAGAGGACCGACCGTCCGATCCGAAACATTACATCTGGGTGACAGTCGTATTTTTATATCTGATACAACAATTTTATTTGCATGGACAATAAATCTATTATCATTGTAACAATAGTGGCAATAATAATAGTCGCCGCAGCGGCAGTCTACCTGCTGATGCCAAGATCGACAACCGATTATACCGGCGATTGGGAGGTCCAATACTCCGAACTGATGGACACAAGCGGAAATGTGACAGAGGTAAGCGCCGAAAAGGCTACCATAGAAGATGTCAACAACCAATTGTTCTGCGGAGAATTCATGGGACAGGATGTCACAGGCACCATCGAGGATAATTGGCTCTACTTCGAGGTTGAGAATGACAACATCTACATCGCATTGCAAGGAGAATTCTGGACCGATGACATAATGGTCGCAATATTGCTGATACACGACTATTCCGGAGACGGAAACGAATTTTATGCCGGAAATGCGATCTATACCCGTAACAACGCGGATTACAAGGATCTCGACCTCGATCCATTGAACATCGAAGGCAACCTGTATTCCATGAACGGATATTATGCCGTCAATGATTCGACCACGGACCTTGAGACCTGCACGTGTGAGATCATCAAGCAGGTCGGTAATGCGGCCGTTTATGAGACGACTGTCGGCAGCGAGACATACAGAGGTGTCATGGCACTGTACTACTATCACGAAATATACGACTCCGCTTACGGATTGCTGCTAACCGCCGAAGGTAACTTCGGCAATAGCGGGGCATGTGGGGATTGTTCAAGATCGGTGCGGATGAGTTCGAATACACTCTCCGCAGAGCGCATAACGGTAATACGTACGTCGTCGGAAGATATACTTCCGAACTGCCGCCGACGGTATGCGATCTCGATGACACCGATTGGTGCGCGGCAGAACACAAGGAGATGACGGTCGAAGGCAAGTATTTCGTACATGACGAATACATCGGACTGTCTATCACCCATCAGAAGTACAACATAATCTACGGTACCATGTACATCGGAGAATCCCTGACCGAATACGCCTTTGCCGGATGTATCTGGGAATATTCCGACGACACCTGGTGGATCGAGTTCACTTCGACAGGCGGCGATTACTTCTACAACGACATGTACCTCATGTATGATGAGGACAGCAACCTCATTACATCGTTCGAAAGACCGATGGCAACACAGGAATCCACCGCCATAGGAACGATGAATCCTCTGAACGAATAAGATCGCCGGACAAACAGTTTATCACTTCGGGAATGGGCAGGGATGTCTGTTCCCGAAGTTCCGTTTTTTCTTTTTTTCAGCTGTCCCTCGAAACACCGTCAATTCCTCTGACCGTTGTTCCCTTCTTCACGGTGTAGGCCCAAATCGCAAAGAATATCACGCTCGATATTCCGGCGCAGAATGTGATGCCGTAGATGAAATTGCCCCATGGCATAGAACCGATCATCATACCCACGAATCCCAGCATGAACGTGGTGAAATTCAATACGGACGAGACCGACCCCGAGGAATAATCCCTCTGGTTCAGAAGTATGTTGTACCCGAAAGAACGGAATGTGGTGATAAGGAAGATCGCCGGCACCATCGACAGCATGAACAGATATTCGTTGATGCTGCCCACGGTAGGTATCAGTATCGTATCCATCGCACCTACGCACAAAAGTATCCACAGGGTAACCCTGTTGCCCAATCTTCCGATGAATTTCTGAAAGACGGTCATGCAGACGATGCCGATTATCATAGATGCCGCAAGGAAAAGACTGTATGCCCCGGCAGAGACTCCGAACATATCCTGATAGATGTAGGAAGAAACGGCCAGATAGGCCATGAACGGCAGGATGAAGATACAGACCAGGACCATGAAGGAAAAGAAATCCCTGTTACCGAATATCCCGAACATGCTCTTCAGCGAACCTGCCACGGAACCGCTGAATCTCTCCGTCGGTATGTCTCCCGGCAGCATGAACGCTATTATCAGACATATTAATGACACGAGAGCGGGAGCCCAGAATGTTGCCTGCCAATCTACGGTCTCGATCAGGATCGTACCGATTATCGGCGCCAATATGGGTCCCAGGACACCGATCACAGCTGTGAGTGACAGGGCCTTGCCGAGCTTGTCTCCCACGAAATAATCCTTGATCAAGGCAACGGAAAGTGCTATCGCACCGCCGCCTCCGACAGCTTGTATGATCCTGAAGAGGATCATGACCCAAATGTTGGAGGTCAGACAGCACCCGATGCTTCCGAAGATATAGACCGCCATGCTGAAGATCAGCACGGGGCGTCTTCCGTATTTGTCGCTGATAGGACCGAGGACGAGACATCCTACGGCCATGAAAACCATGAATCCGTACAGGGTGATGCTGATGACTGTCTCGTTCGTACCGAAATAATCTATCATCTCCGGAAGTCCGGAGAGATACATATCGGTAGAAAGCGGACCGAATATGCTCAGCATGACGATGAGAATGAAAACTGCCTTCTCGCCTAATCTGAGCATATGCATTACCTTGTGCGGCAAAATGCGCTCATTCCCTATTAGATTTGCTACTATCCTGGGAAAATACAATGACCGAAACGGCCACGGAACGCTTTGTTATCCCGTACTGGTACATTTCGGAACAGATCTCTCAGGTGTAGATCTGCTTCACCAGGACCTCATAGTCCGAATCCTCCGTCGTAATCCTGATAAAGACTGTACATCTGCATTCCCTCACCGTCGGAATCCAGAACAAGGAATCCGTAATCGTACACATCGCCGCTGAGGAACTCGTACTCGATCACCGGATTCTCCGATGTCGGACTGCCTGTGATGTTCGCGGCGACCTCGTATTGCTTTCCATCTTCGATTTCATAACCTACCAGCTGACGTCCCTTCTGATCCGTGAAATGGATACTGAATTCGAGATCCGAATCGGTGTATCTCTCGACATTTCCGGCATCATCCAGCATGATGCACGACGTCATTGTCCACGCGGCATCGGTAAGATCGACGACCTAGTCTTCGGAAACGCTTCCCGTACCGTCGGGAGTGTAATTACGAACGGTGGATGTGGCACTGCCGTCTGTATCGGCCAGTTCCGATGCGCCGATGTAATGTACCGACAGCCAGTTGCCGTCGGACAGCGCTCCTCCCCACATAAAGCCGGTATCGTCCATGAAACGCATCTCGCATGTGACGTAATCTGAAAGATCGGATACAGTTATCCCCTTATCACCTTGGTAACGATCTCACCATCGGATTCCTGCTCCATCGTACCGATGAACGCGTTCCCGTTGAACGAGGTGAATTCGAGATAATCTCCGCTAAGCTCCCGGGCAGTACCGTCGAAGCTGTTTCCGTCGACCATCTTCCATGATATAGTGAGATCAAAGGACGGCACTTCGGTATCCGGCATCACTCCGTCCCTTGTGTACAATACAGACCAAAGGATGGTCCTGTCCTCATCGGCAGAATTGAATGAGGTTATGTAGAGGCATCCTTCGTTGTAAAGTCCGTAATACCTCTCATGTCCGGTCTCTGTACCGAAACAGACCCAGATCTCGTTGCCGTCATAGACGCCTGTCCTTGAGAACTCTCCGCATTTCATCAGCAGGACATTGTCCTTTGCGTATGTTATGTCCTTGTTCATTGTAAGCAGGGCAGAACTGCCTGCTTCGTAATGGAATGCACGGCCCTGTGAATCATAACCGTATGCGGATGTCGCTTTCCACTCGCCTGCGAACTCGGGCGACGTATCGTTCTGACTTACGATATACCATGCGCAGCCCGCGCCGGCCACAGCGATAACAGCAACAATTGCGATTACTGTCATGCTATTTTTGTTCATACAATTAGAATTATCATCATTCATATATAATTATACCAGAAAATACGGTGATCTGATGCGCAAAAACAGGAACAATATCGTATTAAGAGCCGTATCCAAATAAATTACTGCAGCTACCAGATGCGGAAACGGCTCCGATTGCAATAAATACGGACGCAGTGCTCTCATATTTTATGAGCAAATACAAATGCGCTATTTGCGGTTTCATCTATGATGAGGCCAAAGGCATACCCGAGGCCGGAATAGCTCCGGGCACACGTTTTAACGAACTTCCGGATAATTGGGTCTGCCCCCTCTGCGGATCGCCGAAAAGCGAATTCGAACTCATGGCAGAGGACGAAGCACCTTCCGAAAGGAAGAAGATTGAGCCTGTCAGCCTCGAACCTACATCCAATGCGATCGCGGCGACCATCCCCGCGGGAGAGGGAGAGGACCGCATGCGCGAGATGACCTTCGGCGAGATGGCCGACATGTGTTCGAATCTCCAAAGAGGCTGCGAGAAACAGTACCTCTACGAGGAAGCGGGTCTTTTTAAAGATCTCTCGGACTACTACAGGTCCAAAGCAGAACCTGCCGCAGATCCTACCGATGCCAAACTTCTGGCACTTATCAACGACAACCTTTCCAAATACGATGATGCGAACGCGGATACCAAGAATGACCGCGGAGCAAAGCGTGTACTTCTCTGGAGCGAGAAGGTGATGAAGATCCTCCAATCCCTGATGGAACGTTACGGTGCCGAGGGAGAGAAGATGATAGAGAACACGAACGTCTACGTCTGCGATATCTGCGGATTCATCTACATCGGCGACAACCCGCCGGACATCTGCCCGATCTGCAAAGTACCGAGTCTTAAACTTCTCAAGGTCGAAAGGAGGCAATGATATGCACGCGATAAGGAATCTCAGATTCTGCGATAAGGAATGTCTGTGCCTGTACGTCTGTCCCACAGGTGCCACCGATACCGAATCGGGACAGATAGATTTCAAGAAATGCATCGGATGCGGAATGTGCGTCAGGACGTGTCGTTCGCACGCCCTCACCCTCGCACCGGACAATTTCCCCGTCCAGCAGCCCAAGACCGCCGAGATGTGCGATTCCATCATGGAGATCGCCAAACAGAAGGTGGAAGCGGAGGCCGTCTGCAAAGCTCTCAAGGAGAACGCGGACAGTCCGGTAGAAAGACAGTTGATGGAGGCCATGGAGATATCGTTCCGCCGTCAGACGGAGGACCTCTACAGAGAAGCGGGATACATGCTTCCCCAGTCCGCCAATGTCAGGAAGATGCTCATTGGAATGCTGAATTCCAACGACATGAGCTTCCCCAAGGACAAAGCTCTCAAGCTTGTCGAGATGCTCCAAAGGCAGGAAAGGTGACCTTCCGTTCACTTAACGGGGTCTCGGAGATCCGAGACTCCGACATCTTACCCGGCCCCGCCGGGAATATCATATTTTTCTCGGAAGACCGGGATGAAAAACAATGTAATAGGTTTGCTGGCTCTGTCCGAACGGATCAGAACGGGAACCAGTAGTAAAGTACCGTTATGGCCAAAGCGGCAATGATGATAGTACCTACGACGTGCAAGGTATAGTTCTTCTCTTTGCCTGCTTTCTTGGCATCATGCTCGGCCTTCTTGTCCTTCATCTTGTCCATGAATCCCATGTTATCACTCCTGGAGAATATCCTCCCGCTTTATGAAACCTGGGATGTCCCGGCAGTATTTGTTTCTACCCATCTTAAAGCATTCCCGCACTGCATGATGATCGCTGTCCCGATTATCATCAATAATGCGCATACCGACTATAATAGCTCAATAAACGAAGATAATATCCCGCAGGTTCGGCAAGAGGTTTTATAACTAAGATTGCCTAACCCGAACTCATACATTTGGTGAACACATGGCTGCAGAAAAAGTCACAGTTTCAATTATCAAAGCGGACGTAGGTTCCGTTGTCGGACACTCCAGACCTCACCCCTCGATGCTTCAGGCAGCAAGGGATGTACTCAAGGAGCAGCAGAAGGCAGGGGTCATCGAGGATTTCTACGTGACCCGTGTCGGAGACGACATAAACCTTTACATGACCCACTACAAAGGCGAGGGCAACAAAGAGGTCCACAGTGCCGCATGGGAATGCTTCCAGCAGGCAACCAAGATCGCTAAGTCCATGAAACTCTACGCCGCAGGACAGGACATCCTGACCACCGCTTTCTCCGGAAACGTCAAGGGAGCAGGACCCGGATCCGCGGAAATGACATTCGAAGAGAGAGGCTCCGAGCCCCTTCTCTTCTTCATGGCAGACAAGACCGAACCCTCGGCATACTCGCTTCCCCTTTCAAGGATCTTCCTCGATCCGTTCACTACCACCGGCCTCGTCATCGACGCCAGGGCAAAACAGGGATTCGACATCGAGATCCAGGATGTTATGGACCACAAGAAGGTCGTAATGTCCGCACCCGAAGAGACATGGAGCATCCTATCCCTTCTCGGAGACACATCCAGATACGCCATCAAGAGGATTACCTCGAGAGCAGGCATCGGTCCCGCATGTGTCGTTTCCACAGACAAGCTCAACATGACAGCCGGAAGGTACGTCGGAAAGGACGACCCCGTCTGTATCTGCAGGTGCCAGAGCGGACTTCCGTCCGTCGGCGAATACACCCAGCCCTTCATCAACAACACAATGCTTGTTGCCGGCTGGATGAGAGGATCGCACATCGGTGCCTTCTACCCCTGCTCGCCCGAAGACTCCGACCCTACCTACTTCGACGGACCTCCGAGAATATGCTGTCTCGGATTCCAGCTGAACGAGGGCCACCTCCAGGGACTCGAACCCATCGGTGCAAAAGGCGGAGAGCACATACCCGTCGACTTCTTCGGAACATCCACGTTCGATGAGGCCCGCAGGAACTCCATCAAAGCGAGCAAGTTCATGAGATCGCAGGGACCCTTCGTGCCTTCGATCCTCGGAGCAGAGGAAATGGAATACACCTCCAGGCCCGCTGTCCTCAACGAGCTCAAGACAAGATTCGTCAATCTTGACGACGGCAAATCCGAAAAGAAATGTTGCTGCGGCAAGAAAGACGTCGAGTGATCGTCCAAGAGTGGTAACTTGTCAGGCAGACCGATTTCGAAGCCGGCCGTGATAATCAACTTCAAGGCCTACAGCGAGGCCGAAGGGGCCAGAGCCCTGGAGATCGCTAAACTGTGCGAGCAGATCAGCGAGGAGAACGGAGTGAAGATCTCCATCTGCCCTCCCATGGTCGAGCTCTCCGCAGTTGCAAAGGCAGTGAAGATCCCGGTCCTTTCGCAGAACGTCGATCCCCACGCCCCCGGTTCCTCTACCGGATGGGTCACCCCGTCCATGGTAAGGTCCGCAGGTGCCGTCGGGACCCTGATCAACCACACTGAACACAAGGTCTCCATAGACACGATAGAAGAGTGTCTGGAACTTTCAAAAGGATGCGAACTTGTCACCGTGGTCTGTGCGGACACAGTACAGGCGGCGGTCAAGATCGCACACCACTGTCCCGACTTCATCGCAGTAGAACCTCCCGACCTGATAGGCGGAGATATCTCTGTGACGTCTGCCAACCCGCAGATAGTCGAGAGCACGGTGGAATCCGTGAAATCCGTCAACGGCGCAGTATCCGTGCTATGCGGTGCAGGCGTCAAGACCGGAATGGATGTGAAGACCGCTTTGGACCTCGGTGCCGACGGAGTGCTTCTCGCTTCTGGAGTCATCAAGGCGAAAGATCAGCGTGCCACATTACAGGACCTTGTGAAATACCTTTGAACGGAGAACGGACGTTTCGGTGATACTCAATGAATACCGCCGAAAGGTCCGCTCTCGCAATATTTTTGATTCTGGCACTGTTATCGGTCGGAGCCGTATCCGACAGTGACGGAGCCTCTTCCGACCTGGTCAGATTCTCGGAGGTCAACCCGTACACCTCGTACGAAGGATTATCGATATACAACTACGGCTCGTCCTATGTCGACCTCATCAATTATTCCGTGACCGACGGAGAGGGAACGATAACATTCACCGAAAGCCTCGAACTCCCTTCCAAGACGCGCATCACCGTTGTCAAAGGGACCGATGCGGACGACTGGTTCTCATCGAGGGAGAACGTCCACGCATACGGAGAAGATGGTATAGTCAAGACCGGGAACTTCTCACTTGCCGACAGCGGGGACGACCTCAGGCTCCTGAACGGAGAGACGCTTGTGGATACGGTCTGCTACGGAAAGGTCAGCGAAACGCCCGAAGGCTGGAATGGAGACCCTGTATCCGTGAACAAGAACAGATACATTCTGAGAACGGCCCAATTGGATACCGGAACGGCAGCCGATTGGATCAAGACGAAACCCGGATACTCCAACCTCCCGTTCGATCAGAATGATAAGATCGAGTGCAAAATAATGCCGTTCACATTCCCGGAATGCGACGGAACTCCCATCTACGAGACGCTGTCCGAAGCGGATGAGACGATCTACATCTCCATCTACCAACTCACAAGCCTTAACCTTGTGGCACTTCTCATCGATCTCGAAGAACGCACTGGAGAAGACCACGTCGACGTCAGCATCCTTCTCGAGGGAGACGTCCTCAACTACGACATGAGCAAAGAACTATCACTCATGTGCTCCATAGTCGACGCAGGAGGAGAGGTCTGGCTCATGACTCCCGGAGACAGCGATATCTCCGAGAGATACAATTATTTCCATAACAAATACGCGGTCGTCGACGGAGAGACGGTCGTGATCACTTCGGAGAACTGGACCGTCGCCAATATGAGCGAGAACAAAGCAAACCGCGGTTGGGGAGCAGTTGTCCAAAGCACCGAATACGCAGATTACATGAAGGCCGTTTGGGACAACGACCGTCTCGATACATTCGGCGATACCATCGCGCTCAAGACCGAATATCCCGAGATCAGCGCGTACGAAGGCACACTGACCTATATCGCACCCGATTCCGGGTATTCCTCCCAATGGTACGATGCCGGGCTGGTACCCGTGCTTTCACCCGACAACTCCTATTCCGCCCTGAAAGAGCTCATGGACGGAGCAAAGGATTACATCTACTCCGAACAGCTCAGCCTCGGAAGCAACTATCAGGAGATCGAAGAGGATTCCCCGATATACTGGATGAACTCCGCGGCAAAGAACGGCGTCCAATGCAGATTCATCCTGGACGACAGCATGGGCAGCAATATGGACGAGGCCGTCAACTTCATCAACACGACCACCCTGGTTGATGCCTGCACGATCGACGGCGGAGACGGATTCAATACCACCCACAACAAAGGAATACTCATAGACGGGAACATAACATGGGTCGGATCGGTCAACTGGACGGAGACATCCTTCATGAACAACCGCGAGACCGCCGTCGTCATCTATTCCGAAGAGGTCAACGCCTACTACATGGAATATTTCATGACCGATTGGAATAACAACAAGGTCTCAGATTACCAGCCGCCTGCCATCACCGGCACCGCCCTAACTGACGGATCCCACCTGTTCACCGTCAACGAACAGGATACTTCCTCGTACCTCTGGACGCTGGACGGCGGAGAACCTACCGAGACAACATTGCCGAAGATACTTCTTGACAACCTCACTCCCGGAGACCATACAATTAAGGTCACCGCAGCAGATACCAATGCGACTGCGGAATACAGCTTCACCGTCGATGACGAGGAGATCGCTATCGATGAGGATGGGGAATCGTCCAACGGCGGCCTCATGGCAGGCATCGTCGCGGCATTGGTCGTCATCATAGGTGCTATCGCTGCGGCATTCCGCGGCAGAGGCAATAAATGTCAGTGATCAGACAGATGAGGCACGAGGACATATCGCATGTCTATACCATCACATGCTGCTCCCTCGATCAGTACTACACGCCCGATGTCTTCAATTTCTTCCTTCTCCAATGGCCCGCAGGCCAGCTTGTGGCGTGCGACCTTACCGGAAAGGTCGTGGGTTACCTTTCAGGTGCCATTCTCGCGGGAAACAGGGCATCCGTCTCACTGTTCGCCGTTGACAGGATCCACAGGCATATGGGAGTGGGCAACCAACTGCTGGAAGTGTTCAAGACCGCCTGCATCATGAGCGGCTGCGGGGTCATTCAGCTGGAGGTCAGGGAATCCAATACCGATGCGATCCAATTCTATCAGAAAAGAGGATTCATCGAGACCGAACACATCTACGATTTCTACACAGATCACGGAAACGCGGTCAGAATGACCCTTGTCCTCAACAGGAACTCATGAGTTCTTCGTGACGCTCTCCAGGAATATGTGGGCGGCGAAAACACCGCGCTCCCTTCTCTTCTCGTCTGCGAGATACTCCAATTCCCTCTGTCCGCCGGCTACGGCCTCCGAGATGGAAACGATCACCTGGAATACGTCGGCCAGTTCCTCCAATTCCCGGCTCTTCATGTACTCGTCGACCTCTTCCAGGAGTTTGGCGTGAAGGGCTTCCAGATACTCACCGTCATCCAGCATCCTGAAGTTCGGTATTCCGCCTTCCGCAGTGATGATGGCGGGGATCTTATCGCGGACAAGTTTGTTGTACTCTGTTGTGACCATGGGTCGGAATGTCGATGTGCATCTAAAATGATATTGCCGTTCGATCTGCTCTGTTGGGTTGTTCAGGTACCTGTTTTCCAAGGACCCGTATTCAAACGATAATTTACGTTACATCAGATCGATAATTATTTTAAAGAAGGGGGTGAACCCCCTTCGGTTTATTCTTCCGTCAGCTCGCCCAGATATGCGGCGTAAGTACCGAATACGGACGTCATCATTCCCTTTCCTTGGCTGATATAGATAATACCTACGTTGTCGGGATATTCGCTGATAGTGTATTGCAGCAAAGTGAAGACGTTATTGCTGTAGATCACCCTGCCGAAGAATTCATGGACGACATCTGCATTGAATTGCCCGTATACCATATCTCCGTACTGGCAGGTTATCTCTATGCTGTAATCGCAGCTACCGCCCGAACGGGAACCGTTGGCGGTCCAGAGATAATTCAGCGAATCTACGGAATATACGGTTCCGCTGATGTCCTCAACGTCAATGACCGGCGTACTTCCGTCTCTGGTGTATATGCGCTCGACCATAGACATCACCTCACCGTTGTCATAGAATGCGACAAGAGTAAGGACATCATCAAAGACAGATCCTCTCATAATAGCTCCGTTTTCATCTATCATCTCGACAAGAGTGGCCTTTTCGTTTTCAATGTAGAAAGCTGTACCTAAAAATGATACTGTCTCCACATAACCCCAGTCCTCTTCGATGGTACCGTAGATTATGTTTCCGTAACTGTGTACGGTCAGGCCTTCGCCTTCAAGAACGTACCTTTCACCTTCTGCCAGGGTCGTAGAACAACCCTCCGGGGAGATCCAATCACCGACAATGTCTTCCACATCGGTATTATACCAACTGTAGATAGGATCCAAACAGTATGTCGATGATCTCACAAGACAGGTTCTGTCGCTGTATGTATAGATCTCAGAAGAATACATCATATTGTTCGATCCGAGATAACCGACGAAATCCAATGAATACCCGTCGGTCTTGATCGTGAACTTCAGGTTGCTCGTAAAAGTGCCGCTGAAATAACAATTATCGAAACTGCCCCATACAAGTCCGTCTTCGATCGAGAAAACATCCAGATCTATTATCGAACTGTCATCAATGGACGTGACATATTCCTTATTGCCTTCCGAATCCATAGAGTAGGTATTTGAATTATACCAATGTCCCAAAGGACTTTCGGTCGGATCCTCCTCGGCGGTGAATATTATGCGCTCTGTATAATAGCCGCTTCCGTAACTGTACCAATTGGTCATCTCAAGGGTACTGCCGTCATAAAGGCCCATTGAGAAAATGACGTAATCCAGATCACATATGTACACCCCGATCTGGCCTCCGATCACGAATCCCAAGAGGTCCCCGGTATTACCGTTGCTTACATACGTACCCGAAAAGAGAGCTCCGTCCTGTTCATCGATCGATATCGCAGAACTGAAAACGCCCTCGAATACGTCATATCCGCCATTATTGTCCTTCTCGGTCCAATAATAGGAATCCATATACCATGCCGTTCCCACCAGGTCCGGTATATCCTCATCGACGACATTTCCGTCACGGCTGTAGCTCCGGCTTACTGCTGCGGATTCGCCTTCGGTCACATCGACATCGGAACCCATAACGGTACGAAGGATTAAGCTCTCGCCATCGGTCGAAATAGACCAATTCTCATCCTCCGAGACCAGATATCCGGTGCACTTTCCGCCATATTCGCCGCCCAGCACTCCGACCACGTCGACCTCGACGACATCTGAACCGATGGTCTGCTCCATGGTACCGATGAATACGTGGGATCCTCTCTCCGTGATCGTCAGATCGTCTCCCCGGAGTTCCTTAACTCCGTCTGCCATCATATAGCAGTGTTCGTAAGCCTTCCAGCTTCCGGTCACGTCGATAGACTCTCCGAGATCGTATGAGCTGTCATAATTCTGTGAATAAACGGCATAGAATACGTCGGCTCCCTCATCATACTGCTGTGTGATGATAGCTGTCAGCGTATTCCTCTTGCAATATCCGTTGAATAGGATCTTCTCGCCGTCATAGACGCCGTAGAAGGACACGTTTCTGTCAACCAATGTACCCGAGATGACATTACCGGCAAACTTTCCGTAAAAGATGCCGTTATCGATCTTGGTTATCTGAAGACCGTAGTGGCTTGTGTTGATATGTTCGGTCTCAGATGATACGTATTCTCCGGACGGTATCCTTCATAACCTACCTGATACCAGTATCCGGTAATATCGTCCTCGGAATCGGAAGAATGGCTTCCAGATACCAGAACTGCCACTCCTACGAAAATAAGGACCAATACGGTGAATATTGCAGTGAACTGCACTTTATTGTCCATGAGAGGAATTACCCAGATATATGTTTATAATTATTATGATATTTTATTTCATATTTATAGTATATATCTTGTATTTTCCTGTTTCAGAGACCTTTCGGAAGAAATGAAATGACCGCAAGATGATTAACGGACCACCGCATTCCATAGGATGCCGGACCTGAAATGACAGACGAAAAAGAATGGCACGTCTACATCCTCCGCTGCTCGGACGGAACACTCTATACGGGGATCAGCAACGATCTGGACCGCCGTATCGGAGAACATAACAAGGGCACGGGAGCCAAATACACCAAAGGAAGGGGACCCGTAAGACTCGTCTATCAGGAATCCGCGGATAACAGGTCCGAAGCATCGAAACGCGAACTGGAGATTAAATCGCTGACCAGGTCCGAAAAATTGATGCTGATTGAAAAATAAGGTTCTCCAGGAATATGTGTGGAATGACGTCTTAATGTACCCTTCATTTTGATGTTGTACAAACCCTGCAGGGAAATAGGAAAGCAGGACATCGGATAGATCAGATTCCCATTTCCACAGAAAAACTCGGAGAGCCGAAAATAATTGGGTCCGTCCCCTCCGGGACGGTAAGTGATTTGTTCAGTTGTACATCGTGTCGCCGACGTGCTCATTCTCGAAATAGTACTCGGACTTCTCGTTCTGAGCCTTGGAGATGTCCTTAGACACTCCTTTCTGGTAGGAACCGTACTTCTCCTTGATCTGATCCTCGACCGGCCTGGATCTCTTCCTGGCCCTTTCGACATGATCTTCGGTGATGTGCTTCGCCTTCTCCATTACGGCGATATCTCCTGCCGCCCTGAGCAATCCTCCGAGCTCCCTGAGCCTGAGGGTCAGCGAGTTCAGCTGGTTGTCGGACTTTGCACGCCTCTTTCCCTCTGCGATGATGGCTTCGACGGCACCGATCGTGGCGTCGGGTATGTGGCCGTCCATCTGGATCTCTTGGGCCACGAACTGGGCGTATTTCGCACGGTTGTGGGGCGTATCGGGCATTGCGACATCGACGAGGACCTCGTATCCGTTTCCGATTATCCTCGACCTGAGCGGCGAGAGGATGTTCTCCAGGTCCTGAATGTTGCAGGCAGCGACCAGAATGAAATCGCAAGGCACGTTCTCGACCTTAACACTGGCTCCGGCGGACTGCGGATTCCTTCCCGCGATCGGGAACTTCTTGTCCTGCATCGCGGTGAGGATGTATCTCTGAAGATCTCCCAAATGAGAGATCTCGTCGATGAACAATACGCCTTCGTGGGCCTCGTGGATCGAACCTGCGACGACACGCTCGTAAGCGGGCGTTCCGAGTTTCTCGTGACCGCCGTAGGGATCGTGTTTCACGTCTCCCAACAGCTCTGTCTCGGATGCTCCGGTGGCCATGACGAACGGGTCCCTATTCAGTTTGACAAGTACCTTCTGGTTGGAGTTCCTGGTCAGCTGGCTTCTCTTCTGGAGGGCTTTGCTGTCCAGCATCCTGATCTTCTCTCCGGCACGCTCGAAGACAACGGTCTCCTCTGTTCCGTCGGCGAGGGCGCGGGTCGTGTGGACCTTGTCCTTACCCGCGGATACCTGAGGCATTGCGGATTCCAACAGACCGCCGATGATGTCACCGAACGGATTGTTGTTGTTGCCCACATCGACCTTGCTCTTCTGACACGAGGGGCATGTGATCTCGGTAGGCGAAGAATACGCCTTGCAGAATCTGCACCTGTATCCGAGACGCTCGGCCACGTTGGTCGGGGCCTTGTCCGGATCCATGAGCTTTCCTACGGATTCTGCACGGATGTTCTCCTCGTCGAGCACCTGTTTCTCGTCGAGTATCTCGAGGAACGGCCTTTCGGAGTTCTCTGGATTCTTTACGACCCTGATCTCCTGTTTTGGCTTGGGGAGGTTCATCGAGAGCGCACGTGCGATCATCGACTTACCCGTTCCCGGAGGACCTACCAGCAGCAGATGCCTGCGCTGTTTGGCCGCGATCTTGGCGAGTTCTATGGCCTCTTCCTGACCGAGTACCCTATCCAAGGGGTCAGCAGGTATCTGGATCTCCGCGGTGCTCTTCATAGAGGCTACGTCGTCCCAGGTATCTACCGGCTTTTTCTTTGCCATGGATATCACTCAGTAGAGGTCTTCCTTTGTCCAGATGACTATGTCCGCAGGCATCTTGGTGATGTTTCCCTTACGGGTTCCGACCACTGTCTTGATGCCTTTCTCTGCGGACACATCGAGGATCCTCTGCGAGATCACGCCGTCGAACACGATGGCGGAAATGCCATCGGAATCCTCTTTGAGCGAGTTGACCAGTCCTTTGACCGCAACTTCGCGGATGACGGAGTTGTCATCTGCAAGGACCTTTGCGTTGTGCGTGGAAGACATATCGAGGAGCATGTCCCTGTAGGCTTCCTGAATGGGCGACAGGGGCTTTGTGTTCCTGTCCTTCTTCGTGCGGAGTGACCTTCCGGCCTTCTTCTTCTCCTCAACGGGCTTTTCCTCGACGGACTCTTCTGCTGGTTCCGCAACGGGCTCTTCTGCCTTTTCGCGGACCTTTCTTGTCCTCTTGGCCTCTGTGTGCTCCTCTGCGGGTGCTTCGAAGTTCACTGCGGGTTCCTCGGCAGGCTCTTCGGTCTTGACCTCTTCCTCGGGTGCCTCGCGGAGTCCCTTCTTTCTGTATTTGTCGGTGTTCTCGGAATTGAATCTGTCCCTGCGCTCACGGCGTTCGTCGAACTCGGAGTCTCCGGACCTGTCCTTCCTTCTGTCTTTGCGGTCGCTGCGCTCGTGGCGGTCTTCGCGGTCCCTGCGGGAGTGTCTGTCCTCGCGTTCTTCCCTGCGCTCGTCGCGGTCTCTGCGTTCGGAACGCTCTTCCCTTGCCTGGTCCTCGCGCTCTCCTTCGCGGAGGTCGCGCTCTGCGGTCTCGCCGAGGTCCTTCTCCTCGTATTTGAGATTGTTCATCTCCATGTACTGGTCGCCGGGGACCTTGTTGCGGAGACATTTCACAAGCTGCTTGGGCGAGAGTTCCTCGACCTCGTGTGCACGGGGCGCACGGGCGACGAAATCGATCTCGGATGTCTGGAAGAGTTCTCTGAGAATGAGCTCTCCTCCTCTGTCACCGTCTGTGAATGCGGTGGCGACCCTCTCTCTGGAAAGGTCCTGGACTGTCTTGGGGACGTTGGTTCCCTCGACAGCGATACCGTTCTTGATACCTGCCCTGAGCAGGTTGAGAACATCCGATCTGCCCTCGACAATGATAATCGATTCCGAATCCTTGACAGCGGGTCCTGCGGGGCACCTGTCCTTTCCGTAGGTGGTGATCTCTTCGACCTGGATCGACTGCCTGATGTTCTGAGTAAGGTCCGAGGATGTTCCTTTGGACTGTGCGATGAGTTCGTTGAGAAGCTCTTTTGCACGCTCGACGACCTTCTCCCTCTTTGTGATACGGACATCTTCGATACCGAGCACGCGGATGGCTGCTTTGCAGGGTCCGACGCGGTCGATGGTCTCGAGTGCCGCTGCGAGAATGACCGTCTCGACCTGATCGAGTGACGAGGACATGTAGATGATACCCTCGGACTTTCCGCCTTTGGATACGATCTCTACCTCTATCCTTCCGATCCTTCCGGTCTTCTGGAGATCTCTGAGGTCAAGGTCATCGCCGAGGAGTCCCTCGGTCTGTCCGAAGATCGCACCGACAACGTCGGGTTTCTCGACAATACCGTCGGCAGTGATCTTCGCTTTCACCATGTATTTAGTTGCATTAGGATCTATATTCATGTGTACCCTCCTTTCGGGGTTTGGAGGGGAAAATTACACATCCCTGCTCTGCTGGCTTCTTCCTTTGGCATGCTTTTTTCAAGAAAGGGTGAACCTTCCTTCGGTCGTGCCTTCGTAGTTCCCATCTGTGAAACCGTTTATGTGAGCCGTCGGATCGCTTCCGAACGGCACGGTCGTAGTACTTGCTCCGTTCTCATTCGACGGAGTATGTGATTGTGATAGTGAATCAGTGAACAGGGAATCTGTAGAGTTTCCCTTGCGTCTCTGTATTAATACTATATTTAAATCATTTGTGGTGCCTTTTATTCATTTCAGTGTGACGGATATGCGTTTTGACCGTTCAGTGTCTGTATTTGTACTTATTTAAAACATGTTCTTAAATACTGATACGTGTTTGGAACATATATGAAATCAAGCGACAAAAAGACAGCCATCCTCGATGCCACGATTGCCCTCTTGAAAAAGAGCGACGACATTGACAGTGTCACCGTCAGGGACATAGTCAAAGCTGCGGATGCGAACCTTTCCACGGTAAATTACTACTTCGGAACAAAGGACGATCTTATGATGGAGGCAGTATCGAAGATAATGGAAGAAGTATCACTGACAACGATCAACGGCGGCGATGATGCATCGACCCCCAGAGAAAGACTGGAATCCTTCATAATGACCATGAGCAACATCGTTGTCGAGTATGAGAAATACACCAGATCCATAATTCCCAAAGTGTTGCTGAAAGACAACATCACCCTGCCGGACACTATAATGCCGATGGTCAGGGAATGCCTTCCGGACAAGAACGAGATGTACTGCAGGACGATAGCCTACGAACTCATCATCTTCCTGCAGGTTGCATTCTACCGCTCTGAGGAATTTCGGCAGTACTGCGGATACAGGCTCGAAAACGAAGATGACAGAAAACAGCTACTCTCGCTCCAACTGGACCTTCTTCTGAGAGAGCGATATCATGGACGACTGCGAACTGACAGAATATCTGTGCGACCGCTCGAACTCTCTGACATCCGATTTCCTGAGGATATGCCTTCACGATCCGCGCGAAGCACTCTTCATAACAAGATTCGCCAGAACGGTGAAGAAGGACAACAGGATACGTTCGGACCTTGAGATGAACGGCCTTCATGTTCCCGTTTTCCTCATCTCCAGCATTACGACCTCTTGCAACCTGTTCTCAAAGGATGTTATGCAAGATCGGAACATGTCTGCGGCACCGCGATAAGACCCGAAATGTCCTTGAAAGATTGGAATTCTGTATTCGATCAGGCCGAAGAACTCGGAATACCTTTTAACATCCTGGCTGGCGGAGAACCTATGATGCGGTACGATGTGATAGAGAAAGCAGCCGAGCACAGGAACACCGTATTCCCCATATTCACCAACGGTACCGTCCTGGATGACAGATATATTGATATATTCTATAACAACAGAAATCTTATCCCTATCTTCAGTCTCGAGGGGGACAGGGAACATACCGATGACAGGAGAGGAGCGGGAACCTACGATACCGTCATCCGCGGAATGAAGGCCATGAAAGAGAAAGGACTGCTTTACGGGGTATCTCTGACCGTGACCAAAGAGAATCAGGAAGAATTACTGTCCGAAGATTATCTGTCGGAGATCGAAAGCTACGGTTGCAAAGCTGTGTTCCTTATCGAATTCGTAGCGACCGACTGTAAAATGTCATACCTTGCTCCCGACAGCATCTCCAGAGGGTCCTTCGACAAAGATCTGGCCAGAGCAAGGAAAACACATGGAAATATGATGATCATGTCCTCCCCCGGTGACGAAAGGAAGATGGGCGGATGTATAGGGGCCGGAAGAGGATTCTTCCATATCAACCCTTACGGAGATGCGGAAGCGTGTCCGGCATCCCCGCATTCCGATACGAATGTCATGAAAAAAGGGCTGGAAGGTGCGCTCAGGTCCAGATTGTTCAGGGAAATAAGGTCTGACAGACTGCTCTCAGAAGAACATGACGGAGGATGTTCTCTTTTAAAAAATGAGGACAGAGTACTGAAGATCCTCGAAGAATGACCGCCGATCATCGCCCTAAGAATGGGCTCGGCACGGTTTCATGCCGTGCCGGACCTCAGAATATGCAGGTAATTGCCTTTGGACCTGGGAACACATCCTCTTTTTACAATCCAGAAAATCCTCATTTTTGCGTATTTTTCAGCCAGAAAATCCGCACAAAATGTATGCTGGACAGAGTGTTCGCTGTTCGCCGCAGCCTTCGCTGACGAACTGAGGCCCGAAAGGCCGGACGATATCGATCGGACGGATATATCGAAGGATCGATCCTGACTTCAGGCGGCTATCTCCCTGACATCGCAGCCGACCTCTTTCATCATATCGCGGGTCTCCGCGTCGCAGGTGAAGAATATCGTCTGCTGCCCTTCCGAGAACTCGGCCAGCGCCCTGCATGCATTCATCTTCCTTTCGGAATCGAACATCTGCAGGACATCGTCCAGAAGTATCGGCAGCGTCTCGTCCTTGGACATCTCCTTCGCAATTGCCAATTTTATCGACAGATAGACCTGATCTCCGAGACCGGTGCTCCACTGTCCTTCGGCCTTTCCTTCTGTTCCGGATACCGCCTTGACCTCGTTGGAACGCATGTCCATCTCGAGACCGTACCTTCCGCAGGTCATCGTTCTCAGAAGCGAATCCGCCGTCGTTATGACGCCGGGCTGTACTTCCGAATAGATCGAATCGCATGCCTCGTCGATCATCGTTCCCGCAAGGGAGAGCACCGCCCATCTCTTCACATTGCCGAACAGGTCTGTCCTGAGCAGATGCCTCATGTCCAGAAGGTCTTCCATCGTCGAATCGTTGAAGATGTACTTCAGCTGCCTGTCGATGTCTCCGATCTTCCTGTTGACCTCTGTGAGCTTTTCCTGGGGGTCCTCTTCGGCCTCTGCTTCGGGTACGGCCTCGGTCTCCGAATATCCCGATGAGGAGATGCTCTTCTCCAAGACATCGATCCTTTCGCAGACCCTGTCATACTCCTTCTTCTCTTCCGCTAGCTGAAGGAATTTCTCCTCTCCGCCGTAATCGGCAAGGAACATTCTGAGATTTGCGGCCGCCTCGCGTTCGGCGGAGACCGCCTGTGCCCTTGATACGGACGCCGCTTTCAGCATACGGGCGTTGGAAAGGAGCTTGTGAAGAAGTTCCGTGTCCGCAACGAACGATACGCGGTCAATGCCGGTATTTTTGGCAACTGCTTCCAATTCCGCATCCAGCTCATTGTATTTCCGTGCCATGTCATTGGCCTGTTTCAGCCAATATTGGGATTGGCCGTTATCCGTCTGGACCTGAACGGGTGCGGGGGCGGGAGCATTCTTTCCCTTCATCTTAACGGAGATGATCACACAGACCGCCAGCACCGCAACGCCGGCAAGGATGATCAGCGGATTGACGGCGACCCCGATACCGAGACAGACGATCATTGCGAGTGCACCGATACCCAATAGCAGCGGGGACAGCTTGTCCTTCTGTTTCGGCTGGGTGTAGGTCGTGGTATGGCCTCTCTCTGCGGATGCGTTGCGGCGGAACTCGTCCTCCGTCGACCTGAACGCCTTGTAGGAATCGATCTTTCCGTAAAGGTCCTCTATCGTCCTTTCGTTATCGAGCAGCACCTTCGGTTCTATTCCGCCGGTGGATCCGGAAAGTTCCTTCTCCGCCCTCAGTGCGGAATCCTTTGCTTCGGTCCTCTGCTCCAAAGCGCTCTTGAGGGATGTGTAATTCATGACGTCCCCTTCCTTGACCGCGGCGGACGGGGCCAGCTCTTCCTTTCTTTTTTTGAGTTGATTCAAATTATCGACATTCTCTTTCTGAGACTGCCTGAGTTTGACCGCTGCGGCGTTATCGCTGTTCCTGGCGACCTGTTCTTTCAGCCTCACGGCCTCTTTTGCCAACCCTTCCTTCTCTTCGACCAGATTGGCGTACATGCTTTCCGCCTGGGCGTGGTCGTTGATATCGCTGTCGTTCTCCTCGATCTCCCTGTTCAGTTTGGATACAACTGTAGACGAAGACTTCCTGTCGGCGCTCATGAGCTTCTTGGATTCCGATTCTATGTCGGAGATCACTTCGGGAAGTCCTTCCCCGCCGGGCACCGTCAGGAAACGGCTCTTGATATCTCCCGATGAGATGACCTTGGAATCCCTGAGGTCTTCAGGCGACATGGCGAACAGCGATCTGTACAGCGTCGGCTCCATGGGTACTGTATCCGAAGGCATCCTTCCGGGCTGGACCTTCTTCCCGTCGCGCACGATGGTGAACCTGTCGCCGTTATCCATCTCGACGTCCAGTTCCCCGCGGTCGGAGTTCCTGTATTCGGGATAGTGCTTCCTCTGATTGTCCGGGAACAGAGTGCTTCTGATGAATTCCATCAGAGAGGTCTTTCCCGTCTCGTTCTTACCGTAAATTACCGTCATCGGCCTGTCGAAGGACATCTCCCTGTCCTTCACCCCGCCAAACGATCCTATTCTGAGGGAGCGGACCTTCATCTTACCGCCCCCGCCAGCCTGTCGATGATAAGGACCTCCGCGTCGCGGACAAGTCCTCTCAGTTCATCGTCGGTCAGCCATTCGAGCATGTATCTGATGCTCTCGGACTGTTTTGTCTTGCAGATGGTGTCGATGATCTCTTCCCTTCCCATCCCCAGGATCCTGTCGGATGAACGGATGACGTTGGCGGACATGTCGCTGCCCGCGGACATCTTCTCCCTGTCCATCGGAGGATACGTATTGAGGGTGACGTCGGTTATCTTGCACCCGGACATCTTCTCTATCTGCCCCATTATGTCTCCCGTATCGGAACGGAGAGGGGCGTCCAACACCCCTTTGCCCGTGAATGTGAGCGAGACCATCGATCTCGTACCCGCTTTGGAGACCACGTCCCCGATCATCGAATTGATGTCCTTTCCCGTGATGTCACAGGATACTTCCTTCCATACGATCTCCTGTGTTGCGAAGAATTTGGCCTCTGTGACGCGATCGTCGGTCACGGTGACCATATATGCGCCCTTCTCCCCGATCTCCTTCCTGCTGCGTCCCTGGATGTTTCCCGGGTAGATCACGTACGGATCGGCCGATACTTCGGTCCTTTTGTGAATATGTCCGAGCGCCCAGTATTCGATCCCTTTGTTGACCATGTCCGAAAGGCTGCAGGGTCCGTACTCCGTGTCCGGAGCGACCTTGTCCAACGAACAATGGAGAACGGCGATCGAGAACATTCCCTGCCTTCCGACGATGCCTATCGTGGGATTCTCGGAAGAATGTCTCTCGGGGAAGCTCTTCCCTACGATCTCAACCGGCCCTCCTGCAGTCTGAAGGATGATGCTCTCGGGTTCCGATCCGAAGACGTGGACGTTCTCCGGATACGGAATGCTCTCGGTCCAGCTCATCACATGGTCATGGTTTCCCAAACAGATGTACACCGGGATCTTGACCTTCTCCAGTTCCTTGGCGAACCTGAGACGCGTGGCAGGGGTCTCGGTGGTCTCGTCGAAGATATCTCCGGATATGACCATGAAGTCCGTGTTCGTGATCACGGCGCGGTCGATTATCCTGGAGAACGACTCGAATACGGATTCCCTCAGTTTCTTGCCTAGCTCGGGATCCCTTCCTGCGATACCGTACGACCGGCTCCCAAGATGCAGGTCTGCACAGTGGATGAACTTGAAAGTTGACACAGTTCAAGGTAAACATCCTACCAATATAAACCATCCAAGGGGGTGGCCGAAAATGACCGAATCTGAAACAGTCATTAGGAAAAAAACCGTGATTTATGTCATTTCGGCGGATATGATTTTATCCGCCGAGACCATTACATCCTCCCAAGGAGCAAGCAGGATGGAGCTAATCGCCAAGAAGGTCAGGGAAGAGATAGACAGAGGATGGATCGGACCGAACAAGGAGTGTCCATATCATCCCAGCCATTTTACGGGACAGGACTGCACATTCTGCTACTGTCCGTTCTACCCCTGCAACGATCCCGACCTCGGAGAGAATATCGTCGGGAAACGCAGCAAAGACATTTGGAACTGCACCTACTGCCTTTTCATCCACAGGCCCGAAGTGGGAAAGTTCGTAATGTCCGAGATCAAAAGGCAGAACATAACCGATCCCCGGGATCCGCGCATCAAAGAGATCCTTCCCGTTGCGAAAGAGAAGTTCTTCCGTCCAGGAAAGGCCGTGATGATACTCGGTGCCACATCAGATGCTGGAAAATCCATCACTACCGCGGCCATATGCCGCATACTCCACAACAGGGGATATCTGGTCAGCCCTTTCAAATCACAGAACATGAGCCTTAACTCCAAGGTCACCAGGGAAGGTGCGGAGATAGCCATGATACAGGTCCTTCAGGCAAGGGCCGCGGGTCTGAAGAATCCGGACAGCCACATGAATCCGATCCTTCTGAAACCCAGAGGCGATACCATGTCGCAGGTCATGGTCGAAGGGAAGCCCTTCGCCGACTACGATGTCAAAGGATACTACGAGGAATTCGTCCCGGGACCCGGACAGGATATCGTCCGCAGGAACGTGGACTTCCTGAAGAAACGTTACGATTACGTCGTTATGGAAGGCGCCGGCTCGCCTGCGGAGATCAACATCTACGACAAGGATATCGCCAACATGCGCGCGGCGGAGATCGCCGACGCGGTCTGCCTTCTGGTCGTCAATGTGGAATGGGGCGGAGCGTTCGCCTATGCGTTGGGAACGGTGAAACTCATTCCCGAGAAGGACAGGAAGAGGATCAAAGGAATAATACTCAACAACGTCCGCGGAAACATCGACAATCTGAAAGAGGGAGCAAAGGAACTGGAAAAGATAGCTGGGATTCCCGTCATCGGGATAATACCCCATGCGGACCTGTTCCTTCCTTCGGAGGATTCCGAATCGTTCAGGGACAAAGGTTCCGTAGGGAACGGAAAGATGGTGATCTCGGTGATCAAATTCCCAAGGATCGCAAACTTCACCGATCTGGACCCTCTGATGCTGGAAGACACCACTATCAGATACGTTGAGGACCCGAAACAGCTGGAAGGCTCGGATGCCATCATTCTACCGGGTACCAAGAATACCATAGACGATCTGAAATGGATGATGAGGACGGGCATCGGCGATGCGATCAAGAAGATGAAAGGCAAGGTGCCGATCCTCGGAATATGCGGAGGATACCAGATGATGGGCAGAGTACTGAAGGATCCCAACGGTCTGGAGGGAAGGAAGCCCGGAGACACTCCCGGATTGGGACTTTTCGATAACACCTCCGAATGGGATGTGTACAGGAAGAAGGTCGTCCAGGACGAGGGAATAATGATCAAGACCGGAGAACCGGTGATGGGATACGAGATACACATGGGAATGACCGATGTGAAGGAGAAACCCCTTTTCAGGATCCAGAAGCATTTCATGCCGGACGAGGACGAAGGTTCCGTCAGAGAGGACGAGATGCTGTTCGGAACATACCTGCACGGATGTTTCGACAAACCCGCTTTCAGGAAATATTTCCTTTCGTTCATAAAACATGACGGAAAACCGGTGAAACTGGAAGACGTGAAGGACTACGACGATATCCTGGAAGACAGCATCGTAAAGATGACCGAGACCTTTGAATCGGGATTCGATATGAAGAAGCTCTTAGAGATACTGGGGGCGAAAGAATGAGAATACTCTTCCTCGGAACCTCGTCCGGTGCCGGCAAGACCACGTTGGATGCGCTGTACTGCAGATATCTCGGCAGGAAAGGCATCAAAGCGGCGCCGTTCAAAGCGTCCAACCTTTCCCTGAACTCCTACGTCACGAAGTCCGGAGGGGAAATAGGGATGGGGCAGGCGTTCCAGGCATGGGCCTGCGGGATCGAACCCGCCGTGGACATGAACCCGGTGCTGCTGAAACCGTCCGGGAACGGAGCGATACAGCTGGTCCTCAGAGGCGAACCCTTCATGGACATAACCAAGGACGAACCCATGGACAGGGACATGGTCATGGAGAAGGTCACCGAATCCTACGACAGACTGACCGAGGAATACGAAGCGGTCGTATGCGAAGGATCCGGTTCTCCGGCAGAACTCAATCTTCAGGACAGGGACCTTGCAAACCTCGGAATGCTCAAAGAACGTTCCGTACCTGCGATACTCGTCGGAGATATCGAAAGGGGAGGCGTATTCGCCGCACTGTACGGCACATGGCTGCTCATCCCAGAAGAACAGAGACCTCTGATGAAAGGATTCATAATCAACAGGTTCAGAGGGGACGGCTCGATACTCAAAGACGGCATCGAGACCATAGAAAAACTTACCGGAATGAAATGCCTGGGCGTCATGCCGTATCTCAATCTGAAATTCCCCGAAGAAGATTCGATGTCCGATAAGGAAGGGAAACTTGAAGGCAGCGATACCAGGGAAGCGTTCATGAACAACCTGGACGAACTTCTGGACGAGGCCATTAGGGACGGTCTCGACCTTGACGGTATCGACAGGATCGCAAGCGAATGATCATCCGCCGGATGCAACTTTCAAAGCTTTGACCACGGTATTTTCGTTAAATACCGTATCCATGGGGACCGGGACGCTGTCCACCAGATAAAGATAGGAATCCGGGCGCAGCCCCAGGGACGAGACGGTCTCCTCGATGGTCTTTCCCGCCGCCGCCTCTTCGGTCCTGCCTGCGATGATGATCGTAGCCATATGGTACGGGGAGATGTTCATCGGGATAAAGGATTTTCTGTCGAAAGACAAAGCGTTTATATCCGTGCCGACAGTTCAAACCCGTATGTCAATGTCAGCTTCCAAAAGAATGAATGTCCTGATGATATCGGCGATGATATCGATGTTCGGGATGTTCATATCCGTGGTTCTTACGGTCCTCGGCATATCCTACGCATGGATAGGTATTATCGTATTCGCCGTACTGATGGTCGTCCTGTTCGTACTGGCAAGGAACACCGGAAAGGTCGAGATCAGGGATAATCATCTGTGTCCGATCTGCGGTGCGAAACTGTCCGAGAAGGAAGATTACAAGGTCTGCGACAAGTGCGGATTCACCAAGCCCGATAGGAAGGAATGAATAAGTGCATTCTATTCACTGACCCATGAGGTACGGGGCCGCGGCCGTCATCATGTTCATCGTCCTGACAGCTCCGGCTGTGTGCGTTATTCCGGCGGATGCTTCTTCCGGGGAATTCAACATCGTATTCTTCGATGACGGCAAGGACAGCATCGAGATCGATTTCAACGGCGTGAATGTATCGACGGATGGGACCTTCTCGTTCACTGCGCATTCTTCCTCGTACGATCTGTACAGATCCGGGATCCATTTCTATTCGTATACAGACAATAGGATCGATTTTCTGACAGAATATACCCTTGTCGATCTGAGCGACACCGACGATGTCAGAGAGGACAGCAACAATCCGAGCTATGTTTACTACAATCTGAGCGGTATCGGTGACGACATCGCGGTTTACTATACGTCCCTTTACACTGACAATATCGACAACGGACTGGAACCTGAAACGGACTTCGTTGCCGAAGAAGACCCCGGCAGCATCTACGACCCTAGTGAGGATGATCCCTCCGAACCGGAAACGACCCCGTCCGAAGATACGGGCATCGATATCGGACAGGATACGGTCTTCGCCATCGTTTCAGTGCTGATCGCCCTGATCTTCGTACTTATCTGCGTGAAAGAACGCGGAAAGATCTTATCCGGAGGCCTTTGAATGGACCTTTTCGATTTCGACGAAAAGCCGGACAACTGCATCTACGTCCTGGATACGGAAACCACCGGACTGTACGGCGCACCTCAGGACGTGGTCGTGGATATCGGTATCACGAAAGTAGACCTCAGGGACGGGACCGTCAGGGATGCCTACTCCGCGGTCGTCGGCCATGATGTGGACCGTTGGGACGATTACAGGAAGAACGCATGGATCTTCCAGAACACGGATATGACGTTGGACATGGTCAGGGAAGGTGTTCCGTTCTCCAAAGTGAGAGAAGATGTCGCTTTCCTCCTGAAGAACAGGAACGTCACCGCCTACAACGTCGGTTACGATATGAACAAATTCCTTTACAAATCGCCGTGGGATCTCAGAGGCACGTTCACCGAGTCCATGGATATCATGCTCGCTGCCATGAAGGTCTGCAAACTGAAATCGATGAACTACTTCGACGATTACAGATATCCGAAATTGGACGTGGCGTACAAGATGATACTCAAGGGCGACGACCCCGCCAACATCCACGGGGTTCAGGACCACCGCGCATTATCGGATGCGAGGATGGCGTCGTACGTGATGATCGAGATGTTCGATAACGGGGATTATACTCCTTATCCCAATTATCAATCGTGAACTTTTTCCACAAATTGCTCAACAGACAGATACCAGATACAGCACCATACAATTATGAAAGAGTACATACCGAGAACCATCGACGAAAAGTTAAAAGACAATCTGGATACGTTCGGCGCAGTGCTGACAGTAGGTCCCAAATGGTGCTGAAAAACAACCACGGGAAAACACTATGCGAAAAGTACTCTTGACCTTCAGGATCAGGATACGATCGATAGTTATCGCGCCATCTTTCCTGGCAGCGATATCGTCCGGAGAATACGCATATACGAGAAAAGACGGGATCCGCGTTATCCCGCTGGGATGCCCGAAGCAGTGATTTCTCACTGTTTTTCTTCCCTTTTCTTCTCCTCTTTTTCCATATCCTTCTGAAGCTGTCTGTTGAAGAAGTTCTCCGTGATACGGGTGATGCAGGATTCCCTCTTCGATCTGTTCACCAATGTGGCGCACACGAACCATGCGACAAATATGATCATCAGCAGTCCGAGATATTCGATCGGGAAGTACATGATCGATGCCAATCCGATGGATACCACGGGTACGCAGTAGAACAGGACCATTATTCCCAACAGGAGGAAGGCCAGTATTATGGGGAACAGCTGCCTGTTCGCCTTTCCGCTCCTGTCCATGAATCCGAACACGGGGTAGATGAAGAACAGCTGTGCGATACCGGCGAGGACCATGAAGAACAGCATTGCGCTGCGCGCGGCTATCTCCGCTACGAGAGACGCGCTCTCGGTAACATCATACCCGCCGGACATATGATCGAGGAAATCCTGATAGGTCTGATCGGGGAAGATCGAATGGAACATATCCCATGTCGTATTGAGATCGATGTTGCTGAACAGACCTCCCGTTATACCGAATGTGAACAGTGCGTAGATGAACAGCGAGAACGCCGCCACGAGACATGCCGCGGGAATGCAGAACCTGAGGACCCCCGGCAGGATCATCTCCTTATTGTCCGAAGGTTTGGCCCAGATGGCCATAAGGAAGGCCGCGAACGATACCGTGATCAGCGCGTAGTATGTGTTCTGAATGGGAAGCAGAGGAAGCTTCTGGAAGACCAGCAGGAGTATTCCCACCAATATCGCGAGGATGAAGTTCCTTGTGAGGTACAGTTTCAGGATGTCGCGCATACCTGTGACCGTCCTCTTTCCCTCGATAATGGCCTTCGGAAGGGCCTCGAAACGGTCATCGACCAAGACCATGTCCGCAACCCCTCTCGTGGCTCCCGAACCGCTCTGAAGGGCAACTCCGACGTTCGCCATCTTCAGCGATTTGACGTCGTTGACACCGTCTCCCACCATGGTGACGTATCTTCCGTTCTTCTTCAGGGTGCCTATGACCTCTTCTTTCTGGTCCGGTTTCATCCTGCCGAAGATGTTCGTCTCCAAGATCGCCTTGGTCTTCTCCTCTCCCTGAAGGGAATCGAGTTCCTCTCCGGAGATCATCTTCCTGTCCCCGGGGATGTCTGCAAGGGAGAATATGGCGTCCACCGTTTCCGGATCGTCTCCGGAGATGACCTTGAGATCCATTCCCGCATCGACGAATTTGCCGATGATCTCCTTGCAGTCGGGCCTGACCTCGTCCCTTATGGTGATAAGACAGATCGGCTGAAGCTTCGGCATGACGATCTCGTCGCCGTTGTGGATGTCCGGCGTCTCTGCCCTGCAGAGCAGCACCGTCCTCAGTCCTTTGGAAGAGCATTCCGAGATCTTCTTCTCCAGATCTATATCGGAATCGATGTTCTTCCTGAGCATCGGATACGCGCCCATGAACACGGAAGCCTCCGAATCCCCGATCTTAAATCTTACTGCGCTGTATTTCCTTTCGGATGTGAATTGTATCTCGTCTTCGAGAACGGCATCGGAATCCCCGTACTTTTCTGCGATCGCGCCTACGGTACGGTTCTTGCTGCCGGTGGTATTCACGAATGCGGCTATCAGTTCGGATGCCTCATCCTCCGGAATGAAATATTCCGCATTGTCGAAGACCAGATGATTTGTGGTTATTGTCCCGGTCTTGTCCATGCAGACGGTATCGACATGGCTCATGGACTCGACGGAACTGGAGTTCTGCAGGAGGACCCCGCCGTCCGCCATACGGACGGCTGCGATCATGTATGTTATAGTTATGAGAAGGAAAAGAGCGATAGGGACGATATCGAGGATGATGACAGCCTCGATAAGCGATTCCACGGCATGTTTTCCCGAGATGATATTGAGAAGGACCATCATGAAGAGGTAGAAGAACGAGATGATCATCAGCATCTCCGTGACCGTTGTGGTCTCTCTCTGGAGGGGCGTCTTCTTCTTTTCGAACTTCTTGGCGCTGGAAAGCATCTTCGATGCAAAGGTGTCCTCTCCGAGCGCGGTCACTTTGAAATAGCAGTCTCCGGCGACGCAGTAAGCTCCGGAATATATGACATCCCCTTCATGTTTCCTGCGTGTGCTGGATTCTCCGGTGAGAAGTGATTCGTCCATCTCGAAGGAGTTGCATTCGAGGATCTCTCCGTCAACCTGTGCCTGGTCCCCGGCCTCCATCTTGATGATGTCGTCGAGAACGATCTTTGACGGATCGGTCTCCGTGATCTTGCCGTCCCTGACTATCTTCACGGTAGGTCTGAGAAGCAGTGCGATCTTGTCCAGCCTTCTTTTGGCCTTCATCTCCTGGAGCGTCGAGATCAGAACATTGATAAGAATGACCCCGGTGGCGGCCAGAGCGTTTAGGTATTCGTCGAAATAGATCAGTGCCGCACCCAAGATCAGAAGGATCAGGTTGAACGAGGTGCACAGATTCTTGACGATGATATCGAGATAGCTTCTGCTGACGGGGGATTCGAAGGAGTTGACCTTGCCGGCCTTAACTCTCTCCTGTACCTCTTTCTCCGTCAGTCCGGATTGCATAGTGTACAAACCTCTTGCGATTATATTTACTTATACTTCAATCGGTAATTCAGAGACCTGTTTTCCAAGTTTTCTTTATGCCATGCTGATGCCGGGCAACGATCAGCGAATGTGCATATTTTTCGGAATAGGACCTGAACAATGCAGCCGAGGTCGGAACAGCAGATCCCGTGGTCCGAATTTCATCATTGCCGACTCCCGGAAGATCATCCCTATCGGATCCAAATCGGCCACATCATCCAAGCATGCATCCCTCGATCGTTTCATGATAAAATACAGCCCGAAGATCGAAAAGGCATATGTCATCCATTCGAAGAACCTCAGGACCGACGGAAAGATCGTCTATCTTCCGGTTTACATGACGATGTTCCTCTGAGATCATCTATCCTGAACGAACGGCCGGACACGCTCTTCGATGGCGGACAGCGGAAGTGCGTCGAACTCCTTCCTGCGCCCCATGGAAACGTAATCTATCACGCACTTGGCCTTCTTCCCGGTGGCCTGTTCGGCTGCGTGGGCGTAAACGCTCAGCTGAAGCATGTACTCCGATTCGAAATTCTCGGTGACATCTGTTTTGTAATCGTGTATTTCGATCCTGTCAGGATATTCGGCGTAGAGGTCTATGATGCCCCTAAGGGTGACGTTCATATCGTTGAAGGGCAGGGCGCATTCTATCTCGGATTCTACGATCGGAGCATCCTTTACGGATTCCAGGACCTCTCTGATGGCTGGGATCTCCGGGAATTCGGAATATTCGCCGTCCAGAGGTACGTTGCGGGCAAGGGCCTCCGCGGCCTTATGGACCTTGGTGCCGTATTCCATTCCCTTTCCGCAGACCTGATCGGAACCTTCGGGAGGGGCGTCCTCTCCGTCGAAACGGAGGATGTCGTGAACACCGATGTTCTTCCTGCGTTTTATGAACGGATCGATGGCGGGACGTCCGATGAGGGATTCCGATTCGACGTTCGCATCGGAATGGGGGACACCGGTCCCGCATTGGTCCATGACGCACATGTCCATGTTCGCAAGGCCCTTGAAGAATGCAGAAGGCTTGGGCCCCGACAGTATGGTGACATACTGCTTCGCACGGGATATCGCTACGAACAGCAGCCTCCTCTCTTCACTGTAATCCGGATCTGCGCTCAACAGTGCCAGCTTGGTCTTCCATGACTTCTTGATTACCTTATTCCCCTCTCCTAGGTCCACGACCTCGGAGGTGCATCTGATACCGATCGTATCGGTGAATCTGTACACCGAGGAATCGGGCCTGTAGCTGGGGAAATTTTGGTTGTCGAATCCGGCACAGATGACGGCCGGATACTCCAGACCTTTGGATTTGTGCATCGTCTGTATGATCACCGCTTTTCTGGAAAGGAATGAATCCACATTGTATGTTGTCTTGTCCCTGATATCCGTTTCGATCATGCGGATTATATCAGACACGGTCAGAAGCGATCCCCTGTGGGATGCCGAGATGTTGGCGGTTATCGTCTGAGTTATATCGTTATTCAATCCGTAATATGCGAACACCGTCGCGATGAGATCGGTGATCCTGCGTTTCTTCTTGATCAGGTCCAGGCGCAGCGCGGTTATGTCTTCGGGAACATCCATGGTCGGTTCGTTAGATATCATCTCTTCGATCTCGCATAGAGGATATTCCTGGTCTGCGAGTATCGTGCCTATTCCCCAGCGGTCACTCCTGTTGTTGATGTATCTGAGCCAGGCGAGAAGGAGCTTTCCTTCCCTGGAACCCATGATCTCCACATCGCCCTGCAGGAAGACTGGTATACCTGCTTCGATCGCCGCCTCGTTGATGGCGCGTGCCATGCGTGTTGTCCTGCAAAGCACCGCGATATCCCCATACGTCAATTGTCTGGTACTGTTCTCGTCTTCGCATACGACGTACTTCGTGTCATGAACATAACTCTCGATCCTGCGAAGGACCTCGAGGACCTCTTCCTCATTGGAAGATGCGGATGCGATTCTGATCTCGGAGTGTTCCGAGAGATACTTCTTCTCGGAAGATATCTTCACGATATTGCGGTCCAGAGAAGCGGTATCGATCTCCTCTTTGGAAGATCCCTTTATGTACAGAGAATCGTAGGCGCAGTCTATTATCTCTTGCGAACTGCGGTAGTTCTTATCCAACGGAAGAGAAAGCGTCTCCGGTATCTCGAAAGGAACACGCTTCTCTCCGTCGTTGAGGAAACGCCTCAGTTCCACGGCCTTCTTTTCGAAGTTGGTTATGTTCTCAATGGAAACGTACCTAAATCCGTAGATGCCCTGTTTCCAATCCCCGACAACACAGAGATTCGGCTGTTTCAGAAGCATAAGCGCTATCATGAACTGATTGCTGTTCGTATCCTGAAATTCATCGATCATCAGATAGCTGCAGCGCATTCTTTCCCTGGCCTTCGCATCGCTGTAGAGAACAACGTAAGCGAATGAAGCGACAAGACCGAATGTCAGTCTGTCGTCTATGATGGAATGCCTGATGAATTCGTAATACGCATCGTGGATCAGAGACATCATCTCCCTGCGGTCCTGATATGCGCAGGATTTCAAGATCTCACTGGACAATGGTACATTGCCCTGATTCGCACATCCCGGATCGCTGTACCCTTCGAATTTATAGAAGAGATCTTTGGAGAGCTGACTTTTTCCTTTGCTGTCAGGCTCGTTCTTCCTTGTGAGAATATGCAGGACCCTGTCGGGTTCCCCGTACAGAACGTCTCCGTCATCCCCTCCGAACCATCCTTTCTTCAGAGGGACTATGCCGCGGGCCATGAGTCTCTCGATCAGGCCGTAGAGATCCGAATAATGTTTGCTGGCTATTATCGATTGATCGCCGTAATCCTCGCCGCGGTCGGCGAGGAAGCGGTCCATGAAATCCGAGAAATACGTCCGATTGAGGGTGTTGTTCTCTACCGTACGCGCGCTTCTCGTCAATTTCTCATTTATGCCGAAAAACCTGCTCACGGCCTCCGGAGACTCCATGACGATGGAGAAACAGAACGAATCGAACGTGCTCGCCCTCAGGTCCTTGGCATCGTCCGGTCTTCCGGATTCAGACAGTTTGCTTTTGATCTTATCTTCCATCTCGGATGCCGCGTTGCGGGTGAAAGTGAGCAGGATGATATCCTTCGGATCCGGATGCGCATTGAGAATATTGATGTATCTCTCCATGATGGTCGAGGTCTTTCCGGTCCCGGGACCGGCATCTACGACTATCATACCGTCAAGCGTCGTCGCTATCTTCTTTTGGGAATCGTTGAGTTCGCTCATTCCGATTCCTCCGATTCCTCTACCTTGGAAAGTTCACGCGTGCAGGCCTGCCTGTAGTTGCATTTGGAACAATTCAACATCGGCTTCGGGGGGAATGTTCCGACCGCCATCTCCGATGCCGCCCTGTGGTCCTCTTCCACTCTGGAAATGAATTTTCTGATCGTATCGATGGGAATGACGAGTCTGTCCTTTCCCACGACGATCCCTCCCAGGATGTTCGCCGTTATCTTCCTGATGGCGGTAGTTATCACCTTTTTTTGGCCGATGACGCTGAAGACCGAGGCCATCGTCTCGGGGTCCGTGTCAAGATCGGAACCTCTTTCGAGACCGTGTCCCGAGATAGCATTTATGAATGAGTCCCAGGACTCCAGATATCTGGGATAGTCGTTACCTCCGAAATGGTCCTTCAGACAACAGCCCGGATCGTGAAGATACTCTTCGAGGGTCGAGCCTACGAGCTCTATGCTCCTAACACCGGACAGAACATCATAATCAGGATCGGACACGGAGGATGCGACATCGCTCCTGACGTAGAATTGAGAAAATGTGCACGGAAGTTTTCCGCTGTTGTCATACGCCAATGCCAGATATATCAGCGGCTGGAATTCGGGATGCTCCACATCGGAGATCATCATTTTCTTCAGATCGCCGAGCTTCTTGAACCCGCCGGTCTTGTAATCTGTGATATTCTGGCCGTCGATCAGGTCCATTTCTCCGAATAACGGGAATTTAGACGAGTGGAGCTGCTTCTCGGCAATGCTGCTGCATCTCTCAACACCCTCCGATTCCATCAGTTTGTTCGGATGCGGACGGTCGGCGTTGATCATGTCCAAGGGAACATCTTTGATCTTCAGACCATCGATGTATCTCTTCACATTCATCATACTGGCACTGAGCTGCGTCCTATCTATGGGGACCATCTGCTCGCAGGATATTCCCGCATATGATTCCTCCAACTTTTCCAGAAAATGCTCTATGCCTTTCTCGTTTACGAGATCGGGATCGCAAAGATAGAGTTCGGCAAATTCGTGGATAACGTTTCCGAATACAGTAAATTCGCTGTCGGGAGCCCTCATTATCTTGCTGAAAAGATAGACACGGGGACATTCGCGGAATGCATCGTAAGTGCTTTTGGAGAAGCTCCACGAATAAACAGGCTGCCTCTCTACATGGGTATCTCCTTTGACAGAAATTTCCTTTTCCACAGAAACGACCCAGGGGCCTTTGATAGTCTCACCCGAAGAGCATACGTCATCGAAGGTCTCTATCCTTTTTCCGTAATAGATCTGATCGAAATATGTGCATGGTCTTGCAGGTTTTCCGCCCCTCATCAGATTGACCGCATACACCCTCGAAGTTCCCTGCTGCATAAGAACGGAGAACCTTTCGATATTCTTCTCCGACTCCTCGTCCCTGTCGATATAATCCTTCCCGATTATGCTGGGAGACCATTCGGGTCCGATGCCTACGAAGATGACAAAAGGCCTATCGATGTAGACCGAATTGTTGCAGTTTACCAGCAAGACACCTCTCTTCTCGTTCTCCGGGGTCTGTTCGTTATGGTGAAGATCGGCAACGTTGTTCACGGCATACGTCAGCTCATTGACGAGCTTGGTGGTGACCTTTCTGTCGACTAGCATCAGATCCTCCAGAAGGATCTTTACCTGCGGCCTCTGCATGGGATTGACAACAGATTCCATGACCTCGCCGAAGGTCATCGAACGTACGTCCTTCATGATATTAACGAGTATGACGGTCTTTTCATTCTCTATATTATTGATCTGCTTGCAGAGAAGATACTCGTCCTGAGTGGACCTCAGATAGCCTCCGTAACTGGAAAGTATCTCCCTTACATGTCTTACCCTGACCGTATCGTAATTGAGTGCCAGTGTGACAAATTGAAGGAAATCTCTGATCTGCGAGAGATCCCTTACCGCCATTGTGTTCTTGAACGGCAGTTTCTTCCTGTACAATGCTGCGCGGATGGCGTCTGCGACCGGACCCTCGGTATCCATTACGATTGCCGTATCGTCTGCCATCTCTGGTGTTATCAGGTCCATGATGTTATCGGCTATCTGACGGTCGTTGCCGATCTGATGGATCTTCTCGATATCATACACTCCGCCTTTGTACAGATCGATCTCTTTGAAATCGTTAGGGATGAAATGCTTATCGAGATCGTCGAAGAGGTCCAGGCCTATGACCGCAATCTTCTTTCCTCTGTAAAACAGACTGTCAGAAGGATCGTAGTTCGACATCACCTTCTCGATGGTGGGAAGAGCGGCAAAGGAACGGTACACCTCTTTTGCGGATTGTGAATACAGATAATTCTCCGGATTCGCCCTGTACCTGCGTATGGTGCGGATATTCTCCAATTCACCGTGAATATACTTAAAATCCAGTCCGGTCTCGTCTGCGATCGACGATATGATTCTCAGATCGCCGAGTATCCCTTTTCCCAATATGCGGACGGATTCCTTTCCGGCGATCTGCCTCGGAGTATAAGCGAAATTACCGATGGTTGCCTTGTCCACTCTGGAATTCAAAGCCGTGGCCAGAGGGGCATCGTTGGTAATAACGAGCTCACAGTCCTTCACTTCTTCGTAGATCTCGTCGATACTTTTGGCCTTCCGCATACTGTCTGTATATGCCTTGGAATATTTAATCCTCGAGAAGTTAGAACTTCCGTCGTATTTTGAGTGGACGATAACACAAGAAGGATCGTCGGAGGAATGTCAAAAGCTGTCGATCTCTTTATGACCGCGCACAATTACGGAAGAGCGTGGAGAGAACTCACAGACATAAGAAATTCGATGGAGGACGACATTGCCAACTACTGCGATACTCCGAATAGGATCAAAACAAGTGCCTGCCTCAGATCCGTTCCGAGCCAACTTTCACTTGACCGCAGCGGATATCATGTCCACAAAAAGATCAAATTGGAAAAAGGAAACATCTGTACGGACAAGAATGGAATTGACCGCTATCCCCTGTTCGCATCTGCCTTCTTTGACGAGATGCAATGATCAGGCTTTCCAAGGGGCCTTCCATTCCCAGGGTTTTATGGCATCCGTATAGATGGCAAGACCTACTACGGCCGCTTCCGCACCTGCTTCCGAAAGGATCTTCGCATCTTTCTCGGAGGTCACTCCGCCGGATGCGATCACCTTGCACGGACAGCGGGAGATGAACGATCTGGCCTGAGCCTCATCGATACCTTTCTTCTGTCCTTCCACGTCCACGTTGGTGTTGAGAACCCCCGCAAGGGGAAGATCGCGGATGATGTCGAACATTCCGTCGACAGTAAGATCTGCGTTCTCCTGCCACCCTTTGATCGTGATTCTGTCACCCTTGGTATCAAGGCCCAAGACGATCTTTCCGGGGAATCTGTCGGCGGTCTCCGCAAGCCATTCCGGCTCCTTCACCGCTTTGGTACCGACAATGACCCTGTCAACGCCTGCGGATATCAATTCCTCGACCGTCTCCGTGGAACGAATTCCTCCGCCTACCTCGACGGGGACGCCTGCCTCTTTGGCGATCCTCTTGAAAACTTCCAGATTATGGCCTTTGCCGAATGCTCCGTCGAGATCAACCAGATGGAGATACGGCGCGCCTTTGGACACCCAGCTTTCCGCGACCTTCAACGGATCGGGGATAACAAGCTGCTGGCTTCCCAGCACTCCGCCCACAAGCTGGACCACTTTGTGATCGAGAACATCGACGGCAGGTATGATTATCATATCAGGTCCTCGACCGCTTCGATGAAATTGCGAAGCATTTCCAATCCGGACTCTCCGCTCTTCTCGGGGTGGAACTGTGTTCCGTAAACGTTCTTCTTCCTGAAGAAGGACGGGAATGTCGTTCCTTCGTATTCTGTCGTTCCTATGACATCGGACGGGTCTGCATCGCAGTAATAAGAGTGTGCGAAATAGAAGTAATTGCTGTCGATGCCGTTCATCAGAGGGTCCTTGGACTCGACGGTATTCCATCCCATGTGGGGGACAATCTTCGCCTTCAGAGGCTTGACGGTACCGGAGAAGAATCCCAGTCCGGGAGCCTTTCCCTCTGCGCTGGATTCGAACATTATCTGGGCCCCGATGCATATTCCGAGTGCGGGAACCCCTGCATTCAGACGCTCGCAAATCTGCTCGCGGTAGGGCTGGAGCCTTTCCATGGTCTTATCGAAAGCACCGACTCCGGGAAACATTATGCATTTCGCATCGAGCAGGTCCTTCATGTCCGTGACCGTAACGACAGCGGCACCGTTCTTCTCCAATGCCTTCTTGATGGAATGCAGGTTTCCGACGCCGTAATCGGCCATGGTGATCTTCATCTGAATTCCTCCAGGACCTCGGCGATCTTACCGAGCATGATGCTGTTGAGTTCTTCCGTTCCGACGGTCATCCTGACACAGTTCTCGGTCCTGCGTTTGGAACCGAAGTCTCTGATTAGAACGCCTTTCTCTTTGAGTTTGGAGACCAGAACGGAGTGGTCTATGGGGCTCTTGGCGAGAATGAAATTCGAATCCGAAGGATAGGGCTCGAAACCGAGCTTCTTCAGACCTGCTGCGAGCATGGGCCTCTGCTCGGTGACCATGTCCACGCTCATCTTGACGAAGGACTGGTCCTTCACCGCTGCGATGGCCGCATTCTCGCTGATCTTATTGAGCGAATACGGTATCTTGACGGAGTTCATCATATCGGCGATATCCTTGTTGGATGCGGCATACCCCACTCTGAGGGCGGCCATTGCGTAAACCTTGGAGAACGTCCTGAGAACGATCAAATTGTCGAACTCGTTCACCTTGGTGATCATCGATCCTTTGGGCGCGTATTCGACGTATGCTTCGTCGACTATGACGATACCGTTGAATTTCGAGAGGATCTCTTCGATATCCCTGTGCCTGAACACATTTCCGGTAGGGTTGTTGGGAGAGGGCATGATGGCTATCTTTGCATCAGACCTCACAATGGAATCGACATCGAGCTGGAAATCCTCGGTGAGGTCAACTTCCAATGCCTTTCCGCCGTTCATGGTCACGAAATAATCGTATAATGTGTACGAAGGAACGGGAACGACGCAGTTGTCTCCCCACTCCGTGAATGTCTTGAATGATACGTCTAGCATCTCATCGGAACCGTTACCTGCCACAATATTATCCATTTCCAGGCCGTATAGCTTAGCGAGTTCGGACCTGAGGCCGTCGGAATAGGTGTTGGGATAGCTGTCAAGCTCCACTTCCATGTTCTTGAGGTATCTCATAGCCGCGGGATTGGATCCCAGGACGTTGGTGTTCGTATCCATCCTGAGCTCGTTGTGAAGCTTTGGATTGTAATATTTCTGGAAATCGCGGGTGGAACTTCTCATTATGTCCCTTGAGACCATCATTCCACCAGCCTGTCAATGGCCACTGTGAGGATGCCCGTTGCTCCGAGCTTCTTAAGCGAATTGACCACCCTGTACATCTCCGAAGATGCGACGACGACCTGTACGGCCACCATATCGGGATTTCCGGAGATCTCCATGACCGTGGCTCCGTTGATTCCGGGAAGGAGCTCCTGGACCTTTGCAAGCTTGGTCTTGGGAACGTTTGCCATGAGGTATTTCTTGTCCTCTGCGGCGATGACGCTCCTGATGGAGTCGACGACATCCATGATCTCCCCTTTCTTCGAGGGATCGGCCTTCGAGGGCCCGAATATCGCAGCCTGCGAATCGAGGATCTTGCAGACCTCTACGAGTCTGTTGATCTTGAGCGTGGAACCGCTGGCCACAAGATCGGAGATCATGTCTGCGACACCGAGATACGGCATGATCTCTGCCGCACCGGAAACTTCGACGATCTTTACATCCTTGCCCAGCTTTTTGAAGTATTTGCCGGTGAGATTGGGGAACGACGTTGCGATGCGGCTTCCGTTAGGAATGTCATCTGCGGTCCTGATCCCCGAGGCCTCGGGAGCGGCTATTGAGAGATGACATCTTCCGAACTCCAGATCTGCGATCTTCTTGAGCGAATATCCGGATTCGGCTACCATGTCCTCTCCGGTTATTCCGAAATCGATCGCACCTGCACTGATGAATGCGGGGATATCCTGCGCACGGACGAACAGGATCTCGATATCCTGATTCTTCGCTGTTACGTACAGTCTTCTTCCCCAGTCCTCGCCCAGATCTATTCCGGATTTTACGAGAAGTTCAACAGCTCTTTCGTTAAGTCTGCCTTTGTTCGGAATTCCCATTTTGACAGTCATTTGTCGGCCTCTGTTGAATTGTATATAAGGAAAGTAAATAAGGTTTATCGGGAGTTGTGTCAGAATTCAGACAATATCTCCCTGGGCGAACGCACCGGTACCTTGCTTTCGGCAAATGCCTTCTTGGATTTGGCGGTTATTAAATCAGCATTCCCCGGGGCGGATGCCATGAGCAGCGCCGCATCCAAATCGCTTTTGGAATTCATCGATGTCAGGATGTCCTCCTTCTGCGGCATCGGCAGAATTTCCAATATGAACGCCAGCTCGGAGACGATCTCCGATGCTTTCTTGGGGCCTACGTTCTCTGCCGCTATCCTCCTGATCGCCGTCAGCGTCGAGAGCATGACAAATCCGTCCGCCTTCCCTTCGGCCACGGCATCCAGCAGTTCCGATGATGCACGGCCTTTTCCGGAAAGGACATCCAGGAGGACGTCCTCCGCAAATGCTATCCTCATATCTTCACGGTTCCCGTCTCTTCGAAATCATTCTCTGACGAACCTATCGTAAGCGACCCGGTTATCCTTCTGACGGATTCCCTTCTGCCGTTCTTCACTCCGCTCAGCTTGGCAAACGATTCGCCGTGTTTCATTATGAAAATGTCTTCCTTTTCGCACAATTCGAGGTATCTTCCGATGTTCTGTCTGAAATCCGTTGCAGTAATGTACATGCAACATAATACATATTACTACAATATAAAAGTACCTATTTTTTTATCGTATAACTGCATACTATTTTTGATGATTAATACTTAATATCCTAAACGAACATATTTTGAAATGATAGTATTCTTTAACTGAGCCAGATGTGAAAAATTATAATTATATCCACCCCGAATAGGTTTGCATCGGAAATATTTCATAATTTTTTTGAAAAATTGATCTGCATCCGAAACATAGATGAAAGGAAATAAAATAAAAAGGACCGAGGGTCGCCCGGTAAGGAATTTCAAAGAAGGCCTTTCGCTTTTGCGAGCTCTGCGTTGAGTACGGAACCGCCCGCACCGCCCCTGAGGGTGTTGTGGGAGAGTGCGAATACCTTGTAGTATCCGTTGCTCTTTCTGATCCTTCCGACCGTTGTCGCCATGCCTCTCGCCCTTTCGGGTGTTCCCGCCATTGCGTCGAATACG
>Ga0172378_10000257_pt1 | contig 45246 bp, 45 predicted proteins | sample GrowelOW332metaG_FD_119755 | JGI IMG/M metagenome (GOLD analysis project Ga0172378, IMG submission 119755) | Groundwater microbial communities from an aquifer near a municipal landfill in Southern Ontario, Canada - Pumphouse #3_1 metaG | ecosystem: Environmental > Aquatic > Deep subsurface >...
GCTAAGAACATCTGTGAAAGCATCTTAGCATCGATTGAATTGCTGCTCAAAATCATGTCCTCCTGATTTTTTGATAAGAACTTAATCGATCACCTTGACGCCATCAACATAAATATTGATCCTGTCAATTTCCTGACCTGTAAAATCCTCTACTCTGTAACGGACATTACTTATGAGATTCTCCGCAACAGTTGGAATATTCACTCCATAAGAAACGATCACATGAAAATCTATGTCAATCTTGTTGCCTGGTGTGAGGGAAACAGTTATGCCCCGCGTCATTGAATCTTTCCTTAACAACTCTGCGAGACCATTCTTCATAACACGTGCCATGCCGACAATACCGAAGCACTCTGTCGCTACAGTTCCGGCATACTGGGCAATGACCTCGTTATCAATTGAAATACTGCCCATATGAGTATTCATGGAAGATGACTTCATAGTTACCTCCTGTCATATATACTGAAAATGCACTGCTAAACTCAAACAATTATACGACCATTTGGTGAAAATGGGAACCGTGTAAATTTCTCTTGCAAAAAAAAGGCGATTTTGCTAATATATCACTGTTGTGTTCAACGATCTCTAAATGTCAGGAGGTGTTAAAATGGCTAAATGTGATATTTGTGGTAAGGGCGCTCATTTCGGAAACAACGTCAGCCATTCACATAGAAGATCAAACAGGATCTGGAATTCAAACGTTCAGACCGTTACCTGCAAGGTAAACGGCGGCAACCGCAAGATGCATGTCTGCACAAGCTGCCTGCGTTCCGGCAAAGTAGAGCGCGCATAATTTGTATCTCTTACATTGATCCCTATGAGAAAGGAGGAAGTTATTGCTTCCTCCTTTTTGATGTGCAGTAATTTAATTTTTCTTTCCTGAATTCCTGTCTTTGTTTTCAGCCTTATCTTTTGCATGAGCAGGGAATGCTCTGTCGACAGCCTCGTCATCACCCATCGTATCAGAAGAAGCTTTGCCGGCGCTTATCTTATCAACTATATCCGGCACAAGATCCACAAGCTTTGTGAGGGCATCCTGCGTCTTAATATTCACAACTCTCACATTTCCGCCCCTGACTATAAGAACAGAGTTTGGCGACATCTTAGCTGAAACGCCTCCACCGCCTGCTCCTTTTTTCTCATCCGTATTGGCACCTGCGCCGCACCCTATTGTGACATCCGACAACGGGATTATCGTCGTATCACCCACTATCACAGGGTCGCCAACAACAGTGCGCGAAGTGAGCACTGCTCCTGTGCTCTCCATAAGAGAATTGACCATAGATGAAAAATAATTGTTCTGATCAGCCATAAATTCAAGCCCCCTTCTTAAACATTCTGATAATTTTTTTTATGTCTTTATCAAAATATATTGTCATTGCAACTGCAACAACAGTGAAGATCATTATTCTTCCCTTTGCAGCCGCTTTTATATCCATTTGATAATTCATGAACTCAGGTCTGATATTCACATGATTCAAAACAAGTGGATATGCCATACCTGTTATTCCCATGATTTTGCCTGTCTTCTCCGGATCTCCAGCTCCCACCGTTCCATTCACGGACCACTTGCGTGGAGCCACAGCCCGAATAAGCCTGACTATCTGTTTCCCGGCTTTTGCAAAAGCACTTTTGAACTCATCACTTTGTATGATTCCGACATAGTAGCCTGTATTTGCAAACACCTTTTTGATTTTATCATATATGCCCTGCAGTTTGGAAATGATATTGCCAAAAAGAGATTTGTGCTCCGATTCCGGCGAAGTATCTGAAGTTTCACTTTTGTTTTCAACATCAGCGCCATTTTCAGTTTCCGTACTCTTTTTGGAAGATGTGCGTCTGACGTTCTTGTTTTTTGTCTTTTTCTTTTTGCCGGGCTTATTCCTGCCAGTCACTGTGAACCACAGGATTTTCACCTTAAATGCAGGATCATCAGGATACGAAATGCCGCCCCGTACAAAGCCAAACAGCCAGGAAAAGCTGAAATAACCTGACAGATTCTCTTTGACCTTATCAAGATCCGGATCCTCATGCGGTTCGGGGTCTTCGGAAACACCGGCGCACCTGTAACATACAGGCACAAATAGTACTATCAGCAGCAGTGCAACAACTATTGCCAAAACCCACAGCAATACGGATCCGATTATTTTCAAAACAGGCAGGACTGCGATCATTTTGCGAAGTCCTCCTTATGAAAAAGAAATGAGACCACATCCGTCGAACCTGTCTTGTTGACCGCTTCCTTAACAATATCGGCGTACAAAGATATGGCGTCATCCTTGTCACATGCAAGCCCTATAATGTAAAGCGGATCCGATCTGTAGAATTTCTCCTGAAGAAAGGCGCTGTGCATTATATCTATGCGGGTGCAGTCACGGCTCAGCATAAGAACATAGACTGAGATCATCCCTGAACGATGTCTAAGCCTCCACTTAATTATTTCCGGATCTTTAATTTTGTCACTCACATAGAGTCTTTTATAAAAAAGCATACTGCTCCAGACTTGTTTTGCCGGTCTCAAATGACTCTTATATCTTAACATAAACTCATTGCCCAAAGCAGGCATCAAACACTCTTCTTGCTATCGGCACCGCATAATCACCGCCGCTGCCAGCGCCCTCAATTATTACAGTTATACAATACTGTGGATCGTCCACAGGGGCAAAACCTGTAAACCATGCATGCGACTGGCTCTCGTCGTTCTGATCATACTCGGCAGAACCTGTTTTGCCGGCTGCTGTATATGAGTACCCCTTAAGTTTTGACGCAGTGCCCTCTTCAACGACATCCTGCATCAGTGTCTTCATTGTTGAGGCCGTGGACTCATCCATGAGTGTCGCATACTCCGTGACTCTGTTGCTGTCAAGTACAGTTCCTGATGCAGTCTTTGTGCTCTCGACCAGCCTCGGTTTCATAAGAACACCGTCATTTGCAACAGACTGAGTTATAAGGTTCATGTGGAGCGGCGACATACTCGTTGTACCCTGCCCTATGGCAATCTGCATCAACTCCTTTGCTGATGTCGTATCATCAAGATCAACAGTACTCTTTTCATAAGGATAATCGTATGGGAGACTTGAGTTGAACATAAACTTCTTGAGTGTATTCTCATAGCTGCTGCGGTCCAGCGATAATCCGATATTTGCAAAAGAACAGTTGCAGGATTCGGCAAATGATTTTTCAAAATCGACCTGACCGTGAGTCTCATAATGGAAACAGTGAATCGAACCTCCGTCTTTTTCAAACGTTCCGATGCAGTCAAAACTATAATTCTTCCATGTATCAGGATTCTCCTCTACATACTCTATGGCATCCAGGATCTTAAATGTCGATCCCGGCGGATACTGTCCCATCGTCACACGGTTCAGGAGGTTTCCCTGGGTATTATCCTCACTTAAGTATGTATCCCACATTGAATCGATCTGATTCGGGTCAAAATCCGGTTTGGACACCATTGCAAGAATATCGCCGGTCTCAGGATCTGTCACGATAACTGCGCCTGAATATGCGCCCAACGCATCATAAGCTGCCTGCTGTATCACAGGATCAAGTGTTGTATATATACTGTTTCCCTCATATTTGCTGTCTTTCTCATCGAGAGCTGCCTTCTCGGAAAGACTTAGATCTGAGTGAATGAGCGTGTAATTCTCTGCTTTTTCAAGTCCGCTTTTTCCCATTGTGCTATATCCGACAACATGTGAGAACACATTGGCAAATGGATAGTTTCTTGTCTCTGTACCATCTTTATCCGTGACAGTCTCAGCAAGCACCTGATTGTCAGCAGAATATATTGAACCTCTGATATTCTCTTCGAGCAGCAGCTGCTCTCTCCCGTTATAGTCATTTTCAAACAGTGTCTCTTTGTTATTTATAGAATAAGTGCATATAAATACAGTCATAGCAGCAAAAAGCGCAATAAAAAGCCACTGGACAAATAATATCTCATGCCTTATTTTCTCTTTTTCAGCCTGTCTGTCTTCGACAAAAGGCTTCCAGTTCTTATTCCTCATATATATTTATTTCCCGTGGTGTTCTTTCTGACCGTCATTCCCAGGGTCGTAGTTAATTTCCTTGTAATCGTTCAGATCAATATCGTCAAGTTCCGGATCCCACCCTCCGGTCTCATATGCATCCTCATTGGTCGTTTCATCTTCCGTCCTGCCAGCATTTGTCCGGTCATCAATGAACTCTGTCTCTTTGTATCCGCTGCTCTTTGGTGCAGCTTTCTTTCTGATCTCCGGAGTGTCATATCTGTCATACCTGTCTTCAGTATACTCGGAACGTTTTACCTGTTCCCGGAGCTGTCTTATCCGCCCGGTCTTTTCATGATCCGCCATGCCCCGGCGTTCACGGGCACGTCTCCGTCTTTCTCTTTCCTCCCGTTCAAACCTGTCCTCGAATGACTTAATTCTGTCCTGCTGCATTATGTAAATAGCTTCTATTATGGCAAACTGAATAATTGTCGACAGAACAGAACTGCCGCCGTAACTCACAAGAGGCAGCGTGACACCGGTAAGAGGGATAAACTTGATCTCACCACCTACAGTGAGAAAGATCTGAAATATGTAGACAACAGCAAAACCAAATGCTGTAAAGCGGTAGAACCTGTCCGCGAAATTAAGTGATATCCAAAGGATATCAAGGAAACACACAAGACATAAAGCAATCATCGAGAAGGCAAATATCAACCCCATTTCTTCACAGATTGCCGCAAAAATAAAGTCAGATGCTGCATATGGTATCTTATCCGGGGTTCCCTGCATCAGGCCTGCGCCGAAAAGCCCCCCATTAGAAATTGAGAACAGTGATTGCGTTATCTGATAGCCCATCGAATCAATGACGCTCCATGGGTCTCTCCATGCCTGTACCCTGACCTGAACATGTGAAAACAAGTGATAACCGACATACGAACCGGCTAGTCCTATAGCTGCTCCCGCCAGAAGATACTGCCATCTGCCGGACGCCAGAAATGTCATGAAAACATATGCCACAAAGAAAACAAGTGCTGTTCCAAGATCATTCGACATTACAAGAATGATGACATGAGCTGCCGATATGACTCCTGTAATAAAGACCTGACGCAGATCAGCTGACTCATAATATGCCGACGCCAGATAAAAAATAAACAGTATTTTCACGAATTCCGATGGCTGCATCGAGACACCGAACACGCTGTATGATAGTTTTGACCCCTGAGTCACTTGTCCCAGTAGCAGTACCACAAGCAGAGCTGCAGCGCCTGTCGCAGCGTAAATATAGGTGAGATTTTTCAGGTATCTCACCTTCTTCATGAGTGCAGGTATCGCTATCCCAAGAAAAAGTCCTACAGACGCGATTACATATTGTCTCACGGCCTTTTCATATGAAAGTCTTGTGATTATGATGAGGCCTATGGACAAAAGCATACAGACATTGATGTAAAGTGTTTTGTTGCTCTGTGGATAAATCGTGCCAAAAAGAACAATAGCGGCAGCCATTGTCACCGTCTGGAACAGCCAGAAAAAGACATACCGGGGGTCCATCGTCGCTGCATATATCGTCAGAAATGCTGCCGAATGAACAACAAAGAGCAAAAAAATCATTACAGCATCGGCTGCATTGCTCTTTTTCTTACCCGTCCGCCTCATCTGAATGAAAGCAAGCACCGTGTACAAAAGCATTCCGGCCGTCATTGCATATTTTGAAAGCGCAAGAATATAAGTCCGCATTAATTATCCCTGTTTTCTGGCTGTGCTACTCAGGTTTGTAATGCGACAGCTCAGTTGTCGCATTACAAACCTGGCGAGTAAAAACATGAATCTCTTCGAGATTCATGTTTTTCACTCTGCACCCTTGTGGAAATGACCGTTAGTGTATTCCGTGACCGGCATCTCTCCCACAGGAAGTCCATCAGCTATCCTGCGGAAAACACGCGACACATCAAGGGTCAGTTTATCACTTTCTGTCGTAAAACTCATCAACAACAGACCAACCGGTTTCCTGTTACTGTCTGTAAGTGCTTTATGAAGTGATACCGGAACGCTGTTATAAATAATATTCTGGCAGTGCGTGCAGAGCGTACGGACAGGCAGATTTTTGTCTTTTCGATCCTTAAGCTCATAAAATCCGTTTTCTGCGTTTTCACATGTTCCGGCAGTTTTTCTTATACAGTTTGCTGTGATCATCATGGGAACTCTGCCATAAACAAATAACCTGCTTCTGCCGTCACGATTAAGGTCTTTGGCCTCATATTCATCCAGCTCAAGTGGCAATATTGTCTGATCCGCGTATTTGCGGACAACATCCCTTGCTGACATGTTCCAGCAATATACAGAGGAATCTGTTATCACTGCTCCTTTATACCCATTGTGCCGCAAAAATTCAAGTGCTTCTATATTCCTGACAAGAGCACCCCTGTATGTACCGTCTGACAGCATGGAAAGAGCTTTCAGCATCCATTTTCCGTCGGTTTTCCTTATAACATATGGGAACGCCAGAATATCAGCCTCTCCGGTCAATGCCATGTCACCACTGTCATCGGCTATTATATCAGCTCCGCCCTCTCTTGCAGCCAAAGCCTGTCCTCTACCGGTTACTACAGCCATCAGTCGGCCCTCTGATACAAAACATATCTTATCAGGATCGCAGAGCAGGCTTAGGTTCTCCTGTGTATCCATATCATATATTTGCGTTTCAGAGTTATTTTTAATGTACCTCTCAAGCATTTCTGACTTGAGTTTTTCCAGTGCATCTCTCCTGAGTTCATTGATAGCGCTCACAGGCATAAAACTGTTATTGCCGGCATCAACAGTTATCCTGTCAGGAATAAATACAGTGTCACCGGTCTTACGCAGGCTCTTTTCAACACTTTGTTCAGAAAGCGGCGCCTTTATGGCCTCCATAGCAACAGCGCCTCTTGCAGTTACACTGATGCCATCTTCACTGTTCTCACTGACTGTAAGAGATGCTTCTGTTCCAGGTGATAACGTGATACCCTCGTTTATACTCACTTTGTGTATCGGGACGACATATTGATCATGAAGCCGAATGAGCAGCGCATCATCAGCTCCGCTGTATCCCGGTGCATCAAGTGCTATCATATCGCGCCCATTTCTTCTGTCATAGTAACCCGTGCTGAGCTCGCTGCGCAGATACAGGCTCTTTACAAACTCCATATCCTCAGAATCTATTCTCCAGGCAGAAGCATTTACGATACCATCAGGACTCTCATCCTTGATTCTGTAATACAGATCAATATACTTCCTGTACACCTCAGTAACACCGGCAGTATACTCAGGTTTTTTCATCCGTCCTTCAATTTTAAAAGAGTCTATTCCTGACTCGATAAGCTCAGGCAGGATCTCCAGCGTACACATATCGCGCATCGCCAGTGGATAGCACTCTTTTTTGTAACCACCTGTATCTGTCTTTTTACCTTCCCTGTCAAGAATGCGATAAGGCAGGCGGCACGGCTGAGCGCACATTCCCCGGTTCCCGCTGCGGCCACCGAGGAAACTTGACATCAGACATTTTCCGGAATAGCAGTAGCACATCGCTCCGTGAATGAAGGTCTCCACCTCTACAGGCAACTCACTCTTAAGACTTTTTATCTCCTCAGTGCCGAGTTCTCTGGCAGGCACTACTCTTGTCACCCCGAGGCGCATAAGGAACCTTACAGCATCTGCATTTGTGACAGACAGTTGCGTGCTGGCATGTATTGGAAGTCCCGGAAAACTCTCATGCAGTATCTTCATAACTCCGATATCCTGAACTATCACACCATCAAGGCCACGCTCTGCAAGCGGTCCGACAAAGTCCACAATATCACGTATTTCTTTTTCTCTTGTCAGAGTATTTACCGTGAGGTTTATCCGGACTCCGCAAAGGTGTGCCTCATCGATGCACTCCATCAGTTCCTCATCAGAAAAATTTTCTGCAAAAGCCCTGGCTCCGAAGTGTTTTCCAGCAAGATATACCGCATCAGCTCCGGCGTTTACTGCCGCCCTGAATGCATCCATATTACCTGCCGGTGACAGCAGTTCCACTCTCTTTTTCACTTTTTTCACCATTTCCATGCGTATTTTCAAGCTAATAATCAAACAAGGCTGCCGCTTAACGCGACAGCCCATGATATCATACATGTTTACATAATGCGTTCAGGATTTACTGCCCGATTCAAGACGGATGATTTTCCTGGCATTTTCATCATTTTCGTTCTGCGCCTTTTTGAGGCTCTTGTCCATAGCTTCAAGCTTCATCTGAGTTGTAACAAGCTCATGCTTAATATCATAAAGATCCTTCTCTTTGGATTTAATATCCTCATCCAGGACTTCACTGCGATGCTTAGACTTAAAGTAATCATCTGCAATATTGATCTGCAGCAGTAATGAACGCAGATCAGAGGAAAGGTGATTATACCCTTCTTCAGACTGAAGCTCATCTATCTTTCCATTGAGGTAAGAAGCGACTTTCTGAATATACTCCTCTCCCTCATACCCACTGAGAGTATAGACTTTGCCGCCTATTACGACTTTAGTTTCATTCTTGGATGATTCCATATACCCTCCGATACCTGTGCGCTTTCTGTAATCACGCACACACCAACATCTTTTCTATTTTAATCCCTGTTTACAGGCATTTCAAGACCAAGGTGATTATATGCTGCTTCTGTAGCGACTCTTCCCTTAGGTGTTCTGTTAAGAAAACCGTTCTGAAGAAGATATGGCTCAATGACGTCCTCAATAGTTCCGGAGTCTTCACCTATAGCAGCGGCGATTGTGTCAAGTCCTACGGGGCCCCCGCCAAAACCTGTGATAAGTGTCCTGAGCATTTTCTGATCAGTATAGTCAAGCCCGGCTTTATCAACATTCATCATGTCCAATGCTGTTTTTGCTATATCCAGCGTTATGATTCCGTCGTGCCTTACTTCCGCATAATCGCGGACGCGTTTCAAAATACGGTTTGCAAGTCTCGGTGTTCCCCGGCTTCTTTTGGCCATCTCAAGTGCTGCTTCATCATCAACTGTCACATTCAGGATCTTAGCAGAATTCAGGATTATTGTCCTGAGCTGCGGCGCGTTATAAAACTCGAGTCTTTCGATTATTCCAAACCTGTCACGGAGCGGTGCTGAAAGGAGTCCTGCCCTTGTCGTCGCACCCACCAGCGTAAAATGTGGCAAATCAAGCCGTATTGATTTTGCTGATGGTCCTTTTCCTATCATTATATCGATAGCGTAATCCTCCATCGCCGGATACAGCACTTCCTCTATCTGCTTATTCAGCCTGTGGATCTCATCGATAAAAAGGATATCGCCCTCTTGCAGACCATTAAGGACTGCGGCTATATCACCGGCCTTTTCAATTGCAGGGCCGCTCGTTATCTTAATGTTAACATCCATCTCATGAGCTATGATGCCTGCAAGCGTAGTCTTGCCAAGTCCGGGAGGTCCGAAGAAAAGTACATGGTCCAGCGGCTCTCCGCGCTTTTTTGCAGCTTCAATAGCTATTTCGAGATTCTTTTTTATATTATCCTGTCCAATATACTCTTCAAGTCTCTGCGGTCTGAGCGATCCTTCGATCTTCTGATCCTCTTCCGTATAACTTGTTTCTATCATCCGTTTTTCCATGGATATCCTCGTCGTTTATTGTCAGACCATGGACCCTAGCGCTTTCTTCAGCAGTTCCTCAGTTCCGGCTGCACCGGCCTCAGCCGCACGCTTTACCGCCTTCATCGCATCTACCCTTGAATATCCGAGTGCGGTGAGAGCATCGACCGCATCGGCTGCGTCCGAAGACAGTCCTTCTCCCTTTGCTCCGATGGCCTCTGTGCCAGAAAGCTCTGAAGCCGGAAGGACAATACTATCAAGCTTATCCCTGAGTTCCAGAACAAGCCTCTCCGCAGTGCGTTTTCCCACCCCGGGCGCCCTGGATATTGATTTTACATCACCTGCGACAATAGCAAATCTCAGGTCATCTGCATTCATGACCGATAAAAGCGAGAGTCCTGCTTTAGGCCCTATTCCACTGACTGTAATCAGCTTTTTAAAAAGTGCAAGTTCATCTCTCGACGAAAATCCGTACAGCGCAAGCTGATCTTCCCTTATATATGTATAGGTATAGACCGTCACCTGATCACCCACTGCCTCCAGACGCTCTGCAGTGGCAGGCGAAATCTGTATTTCGAAGCCCGTTCCGTTCACATCAAGTTCCACAGTTGATTCAGTTATATTGTCAACAGTACCTTTGAGAAAAGATATCAAAACAACCTCTATCCGGGCTCTACCCACGATTTATATAGTTTATGAGACCCTCAGAATCTATGATTTTCTGCATGAATTCAGGGAATGCCTGACCCCTGAATTCTTCCCCTGTAGTTTCATCCTTTATGATACCGCGTTCGAAATCGACCGACACTGTATCACCATCTGATATCTTATCATACGCTTCGTCGCACTCCATGATGGGAAGTCCGATGTTAATGGAGTTCCTGTAAAAGATCCTGGCAAAAGTCCTTGCTATAACGCATGAAATTCCTGATGCCTTTATCGCTATAGGGGCATGCTCTCTCGATGACCCGCATCCGAAATTCTTTCCCGCCACAATGATGTCGCCCTTACTTACTCTCGAGGCAAAACTCCTGTCAATATCTTCCATGCAATGTTTTGCCAGTTCTGACGGCTCGCTTGTAGCCAGATATCTGGCAGGAATAATTACATCTGTATCAATATTATCTCCGTAACGGATGACTTTGCCTTCTGCAGACTGCATAATATTCTTTCCTCCAAAATGTGCTTACGGTTATTCTAAATGGACACCGTGCGGCTTAAGTTCAATACCCGGTCGGATCAGCGATCTTTCCCTCGATTGCGCTCGCCGCTGCTGTAGCAGGACTTGCGAGGTATATTTCTGAAGTAACGTCACCCATGCGTCCTACAAAGTTCCTGTTTGTAGTTGACACGCATCTCTCACCGGCTGCCAGTATTCCCATATATCCCCCGAGACATGGTCCACAGGTAGGTGTGCTCACAACAGCACCGGCTTCTATGAATATCTTGAGAAGCCCTTCCTCCATAGCTTTGAGATAAATTGCCTCTGTCGCAGGAATCACAATGCATCTCATTCCTTCAGCAATGTGACGTCCTTTAAGTATAGCTGCAGCTGTCCTGAGGTCGCTCATGCGTCCGTTCGTGCAGGATCCGATAACCACCTGGTCTATTTTGATCTCAGGTATATCTTCAAAAGTCCTGGCATTCTCAGGAAGATGTGGAAATGCGACCGTAGGCCTGATTTCAGAAAGATCTATATTATAAACCTTTGTATACTCTGCATCAGGATCTGCAGAGGTAATTACACCCTGATCTGCTCCGTGTGCCTTTTCGTATTCTATGGTCTTCTCATCCACCGGGAATATACCGTTCTTGGCTCCGGCCTCGATCGCCATATTTGAAATTGTAAAGCGGTCGTCCATACCGAGCTCGGCGACACCTTCGCCTGTGAATTCCATAGACTGGTAAAGAGCACCATCGACGCCTGTCATTCCGATAATGTGAAGAATGACATCCTTGCCTGATACCCATTTCCCAAGCTTGCCTGTGAGATTAAACTTTATAGCTGATGGCACCTTGAACCACGCCTTGCCCGTCGCCATCCCGGCAGCCATATCGGTACTGCCAACGCCTGTGGAAAAAGCTCCCAGTGCGCCATATGTGCATGTATGGGAGTCAGCGCCTATTATGAGATCTCCGGGAGAAACAAGTCCTTTCTCCGGAAGCAGAGCATGCTCGATGCCCATCTGCCCGACTTCGAAATAATTCGTTATCTTGTTCTTCCTGGCAAACTCTCTTACACACTTGCAGTTCTCAGCCGACTTTATGTCTTTGGCAGGGACAAAATGATCAGGGACAAGTGCGATCTTATCCTTATCAAAAACGCCTTTATTGGAAAACTTATCCATTTCCTTTATTGCGACCGGCGCTGTTATGTCATTTCCAAGGACAAGATCAAGATCAGCCTCGATAAGCTGTCCCGTCTGTACACTGTCCTGGTGCGCATGCGCGGCAAGTATCTTCTGAGTCATTGTCATTCCCATAATTGTGTGACCGCCTTTCTTTGTTTCAGACTCTATTCCATATGGGGTGATTATAGCATATCCGGTGCCTTAGTGGACCGTCCGCCGAACAAACTTGATGTATAAAAAACACACCGGCAAATGACACGCCGGTGTGCTGACTTTGTAATGTTGTGCCTTACTGAGGATCAGTTGTTGATCAGCTTATCCTCTTCTTTGTTCCAGCTGTAAAGCTTGCGGATCTCAGCACCGACCTTTTCTGAAGGATGCTCTGCGTGAAGCTTTCTCATAGCCTGGAAATGCACCTGTCCGCCTGCTGAGCTCATCTCGAGCAGGAAGTCTTTTGCAAAAGTGCCATCCTGAATATCGGAAAGGATCTTCTTCATGGTCTTCTTTGTCTCAGGTGTGACGATCTTAGGTCCTGTGATGTAGTCGCCATATTCAGCAGTGTTGGATATAGAATATCTCATTCCTGCAAAACCTGACTGATAGATGAGGTCGACGATCAGCTTCATCTCATGGATGCATTCGAAATATGCGTTGCGGGGATCATAACCTGCTTCGCAGAGAGTTTCGAAACCTGCCTGCATAAGGGCACAGACACCACCGCAGAGGACTGCCTGCTCACCAAAGAGGTCTGTCTCTGTCTCAGTTCTGAATGTTGTCTCGAGAAGGCCAGCTCTTGCGCCGCCCATAGCATCACCATAAGCAAGTGCAAGTTCAAGTGCCTTGCCCGTAGCATCCTGCTGAACAGCTACCAGCATAGGTGTTCCCTTGCCTGCCTGATACTCTGAACGTACTGTATGTCCGGGTGCCTTTGGTGCGATCATGGTAACATCGATATCAGCTGCGGGTTTGATCAGTCCGAAATGAATATTGAAGCCATGTGCGAACATAAGCATTGATCCGCTCTTGAGGTTCGGTTCAACATCCTTCCTGTAACACTCTGCCTGCTTCTCATCAGGAATGAGCATCATGACTACATCTGCCATTGCAACGGCCTTTGCTACAGGATAAACTGTAAGTCCCTGTGCCTGTGCCTTTGCTACTGACTTTGATCCCTCATACAGACCTACAACAACATCCATACCTGAATCTTTCAGGTTCAATGCATGTGCGTGACCCTGGCTGCCGTAGCCGATAATGGCGATCTTTTTACCTTCCAACAGAGACATGTTGCAGTCTTCCTGATAATAAATCTTTGCTTGTGACATTTTTCTTTTCCTCCTCTTTGGATTGGTTTTATAATAAAAATCTGTCCGACGCAAACAGCCATATCACGGCAGGTCTTTATCCTGATTAAGATATACTACATTTCCGACTCCCCTTGAAAGTCCCGCTATACCTGTCCGGGCGAGTTCCAATATCTCATACCCGTCCAGCAGCCTGAGGAATGCATCGATCTTGCCCTGATTACCTGTTATCTCTATCATAAGAGATTCCGGAGCCACATCAATGATGTTCCCTCTGAAGATATTTGTCACGGCAATAACGCTCTGACGCTGCGTTGCATCGCATCTTACCTTTATCATTGCAAGCTCACGGTATACCGAATCATCCGGTTTCAGCTGACGTATGTCGCGCACATCGATGAGTTTTGCCACCTGCTTCTCAATCTGATCGAGTATGTCATCATCGCCGTGCGTTACGATCGTTATCCTTGTGATCTTTGGATCTGCCGTCACACCGGCCGTAATGCTGTCAATATTGTAACCTCTTCTGGAAAAGAGTCCTGAAATACGACTCAGGATACCAAATGTATTATCAACCAGCAGTTGGTATACGACCTGTCTTATCTGCCCATCTTCTTCCATTTTCAACCTCATAACGGAGCAGCTCTGCCCCATCCGTTGTATGCGGACATCTGTCCGTCACAGTGAAATTAAACGCAATTATAGCGCCCGTCATTTCATAAGTCAACGTTAGCTTCTGTATCATTTTCTGAGCAATTCATATACCATATCCTGAATGGCGGCGCTTTCACTGTCCATTAATGCATTTTGAAAGTGCCAGAGTCCCAGTCCTTGTGATTTCCACGATGCTCACAGAGCGCATCGAATCAAGAAAGATCTGTACTCTTTCAGGAGTATCACACATCTGAACCGTCATAAGATTCCTGCTCATATCGACTATCGAAGCACCGCATATTTCACAGTTCTCAATGATATCCCTGCGGTTGTCTCTGTTGTACTTGAGCTTTATAAGCATAAGTTCGCGGCTCACAGCTTCCTGTTCATCAAAAGTCTTGACCTTTATGACATCAAGCTTTTTATTGAGCTGTTTCTCGATCTGCTCAAGTGTTTTGCCGTCACCGCTGGAGACTATTATCATGTTTGATACGTCCGGCTTGTCTGTCGTTCCGACGACAAGAGAGTCGATGTTAAAACATCTTCTCCAGAAGAGTCCTGCAACTTTACAGAGGACACCGGCTTTATTTTCAACAAGGACAGAATATATTCGTTTCATATATACCCTCATGACGAAGCATTTTATGCGATATCGCTTATCGCAGCGCATCGTCCACACTGAAAACTAATATTTATGCGAGCTCGTTCGGATCCACCATGACTTCAAGAAGGACAGATCTTTCATCTTTAAGGAAGGCATCTATTGTTTTCTCTCTGTCATCTTCGCTGTCAAGTTTCAGATAATCCATACCATATGCCGCCGCGATCTTCTCAAGATCAGGGCTTCCGGAAAGATCTGTCACTGAGAAGCGGTCATTATACGCAAAATGCTGATACTGTCTCACAAGTCCGAGCCAATTGTTCCTTATAACGATATTTTTGACCTGCACGCCGTATTCGCAGGCCGTAGCAAGTTCCATGAACGACATCTGGAACGCGCCGTCGCCGTTGACACCTATTACCTGTCTGCCCGGTGCTGCAAGTTTTGCTCCAATCGATGCTCCAAGCGCATAACCCATAGTGCCCATTCCGCCGGAAGTAAGAAATCTTCCGTCATCACGGATCACTGCATTTGCACATGACCAGAGCTGATTCTGACCGACATCCGCAACATATACCGCATCATCATCCATTGCAAGAGAAAGCGCCCTGATAAATGCCCTTGGATCCACTGTATTCCCGCTGCGGATCATCGCAGCTTTCCTGGCTGCTATCTGATTCTCATGAACAGTCTGCTTCCTATAGTGATCGATCTTCCCGACCCATTCTGAATAGTCTGATTCAAATTCAAGTTTCTCGAATTCCGCAAATATGTGTCTGATATCTCCGACTAACGGAATATTCGGCCCTGCATTTTTGCCTATTTCTGCTGGATCCACATCGATATGGACAAGAGTTTTCCCTTCAGTAATCACTGCAGGACGGTTTATTGATCTGTCCGCGACTCTCGCTCCGACAACAATTATCATATCGGCATCATTCATAGCCTGATTAGCGGAATACTGACCGTTATTTCCCACCATTCCGAAGAAAAGCGGGTGATCTGTCGGCATCACTGAAAGCCCCATCATAGTACATACAACAGGAATTCCGTGTTCTTCGGCAAAAGATCTTACTGATGATGCAGCATCTGAGAGCAGTACACCTCCACCGACGCACAGAAGCGGACGCTTTGCATCCTCAAGTTTGCCGGTCACCTTTCTTATCTGGATCGTATTGCCTGAAACTGTAGGCTTATATGTCCTCATTTTGACAGTTTCGGGATACTCGAACTTCTTTACGATTTCCTTCTGGACATCACAGGGAAAATCAATGAGTACGGGTCCCTTGCGGCCTGAGCCGGCAATAAAGAATGCTTCTTTGAAGATCTGAGCCACTTCCGATGCGTCACGTACTATATAACTGTATTTGACAAATGATTCCACCGCTCCGGAAATATCAGCTTCCTGGAAAACATCTGAACCCATCTGGTTAGAATCGACCTGACCTGTTATGCATACCATCGGTATGCTGTCCGCAAAAGCAGTCGCAATACCTGTTATTAGATTCTCCGCGCCCGGGCCGCTCGTCACGGCAACAACACCTGTTCTGCCGGAAATGCGCGCGTATCCGCTCGCTTCATGCGCCGCGTTCTGTTCCTGCCTAACCAGGATCGTTTTAATATTACTGCCTAAAATACTGTCATAAAAAGGGCAAATGGCAACGCCTGGATAGCCGAAGACATACTCTACCCCTTCAGCCTCCAGACATTTAATTGCTGCATCTGCTCCATTCATACGAACTTCATCGCTCATATAGTTTTGCGCCTTTACAATGGTTTAATGATCTTTATTTCAAAACAAATCAGTTTCCGAAAATACTGCTTACCCTGGAAAGCGGTTCAACGATTGATTGAAGATCCTTTATCGACTGATTCAGGCTCTCAATATCAATATTTGATATCTTATTTATCGCTTCTGTAAGTTCATCAGAATTCTGCGTTATGACATCATTTGCATTATTAGCAAGGTTATTGACATTATCGAGCGTCGACTGCGCATTGTCTGTCAGAGTGTTCAGGTTATCCTTGATCTCTGATGCTGCGGCTATAAGACTTGTTTCTGAATTCATGATACTTATAAGTCTCGGCACAACGACAACGACAGCTATAGTAAGAACACAGGTCAGCACCATGCAGGTGATCATCGTGATCATGCTGTGCCTTGCATTGCAACGCTCAGTCCGAAGAAGGCTTTCCATAATTTCCTTCTCTGTCATCTGTGACGGATCTTCAGTCTCTTTGCCCATCTTCCACTCTTACCTCCGTAGCCATACGGCTCACATCGTGACCTTTTGAAAATTCTTCTTGCCACGCTGAATAAGCATTCCTTTTTTCACTTCGTCTTTCGTGAATGACTTCTTGAAATCAGTTATCTTTACGCTGTCCACTGACACGCCGCCCTGCTGTACATTTCTTCTTGCATCCCCGCGGCTCGCCGTGAGTCCTGTCTTTACAAGAAGGCCGAGGATATCTATAGTCCCGTCTTCCATAAAGTCTTCGTCGGCAAGTTGTGTCGTAGGAATATTCTCTGAATCTTTATTTATTGCACCGGAGAACAGTGCCTCTGCTCCTGCCTTGGCCTTTGCTGCCTCATCCTCACCGTGGACCATTGTGGTGAGTTCTGTTGCAAGTATTGTCTTGGCTTCATTCAGACGGCTTCCGTCCCATTTATCCATCTCATCTATCTCTTCAAGAGGAAGGAATGTCAGCATTCTGAGGCACTTAAGGACGTCATCGTCATCAATGTTTCTCCAGTACTGATAGAAATCGTAAGGGCTTGTTTTGTCGGGATCGAGCCAGACTGCGCCGCCGCTTGTTTTGCCCATCTTCGTGCCGTCATGCTTGAGAAGAAGTGTAATAGTCATGGCATACGCGTCCTTGCCGAGCTTCTTCCTTATGAGCTCTGTGCCGCCCAGCATGTTGCTCCACTGGTCATCTCCGCCGAACTGCATATTGCAGCCGTAATCCTGATACAGTCTGTAGAAATCATAAGACTGCATGAGCATATATGTGAATTCGAGGAATGACAGTCCCTGCTCGAGACGATTCACATAGCAGCGTGCTCTCAGCATATCATTTACTGAAAAGCAGGGGCCTATATCTCTCATGAAATCCATGAAATTAAGGTTTCTGAGCCAGTCAGCGTTATTGACCATCTGAGCCTTGCCTTCACCAAAATCGATAAATCTGCTCATCTGTTTTTTGAAGCATTCACAGTTATGATCGATCATATCCAGAGTCATCATCTTGCGCAGATCTGTGCGCCCTGAAGGATCGCCGATCATACCTGTGCCGCCGCCCACAAGAGCGATCGGCTTATTGCCGGCCATCTGAAGTCTCTTCATGAGACAAAGCGCCATGAAATGACCCACATGGAGTGAGTCAGCCGTCGGGTCAAAACCTATATAAAACGTAGCTTTTCCGTTATTGATCAAATCTCTTATCTGTGATTCATCCGTGACCTGTGCGAGGAGTCCCCTCGCCTTTAGTTCTTCAAATATCTGCATTGTTACCTCCATGCCTGAGCGCAGTTTGCGAAGACGCACGCCAGAAAATCCGCGGATGCGGTTTTCTGGCTGTGTTACTCAGGTTTGTAATGCGACAGCTCAGTTGTCGCATTACAAACCTGATGAGTGAAAGATTATGCATCAGCATAATCTTCCACCCTTATCTCCTGAATTGAAATTGTATTTTTGTAGTCTCATTTATTTCCAGTCGAGATCATTTACTTCGTTCTTGCGCTCGCGCAGCATAAGATCCCTGACTGCATCAGCTGCCGGTTTGTTCTCTTCGAGTATAGAATAGACTTCGTCTATTATAGGTGTTGATATCCCATACTTTTCGCCGAGCTGCCTGCCGGCTTTGGCTGAATATACGCCCTCGACGACCTGTTTGACCTCTTTCATGGCCTCATCGGGTGTTTTGCCCTGACCTATAAGGATTCCCGCCCTGCGGTTCCTGGAGTGCATCGATGCACATGTGACGATGAGATCGCCTATCCCGGTGAGTCCGGAGAAAGTCTCTGCTCTTCCGCCCATCGCTATCCCCACTCTTGTTATCTCAGCTATACCTCTGGTTATGAGAGCTGCCTTTGTGTTATCACCATATCCCAGTCCGTCAGCCATTCCGGCTCCGAGTGCCACGACATTTTTGAGTGCCGCACCTATCTGCATTCCGAGCATGTCAGGCGTAATGTAAACTCTGAAGACTTCATTCATAAATACATCCTGTACATATTGGGCTGTCTTTCTGTCAGAAGCACCGGCGACTATTGCCGTCGGAAGTCCTGTTCCCACTTCTTCCGCATGAGTCGGGCCGCACATGACCGCCACATTACACTGTGGTATCTCTTCCTGAATTATATCGGAGAGCGTCATCAGAGAGTTCTCTTCGATTCCCTTTGCGACTGAAACTATCAGCTGTCCGTATTTGCAGAATTCAGCCATTTTGTGAGCTGTTGATCTTGTAAAAGGCGAAGGCACAGCCACAACGAGCATATCCTTGTTTGCCATGACAGCCTTAAGATCTGTCGTGGCTGTAACACTGTCAGGTAATATTGTGCCCGGAAGTTTTTCCTTCTGCTCATGATCTTTGTTTATCATATCGCATTCTTCCTGGCTTATTGACCAGACTTCTACCGTGTGTCCGTTTCCTGCAAGTCTCCATGTCAGAGCTGTTCCCCAGCTGCCGGCACCTATCATTCCGATATCAGCCATTATTTTCCTCCATGTTCTGTTCCATGCTCATGTTCTTCTTTCATCTTCTTCAGATCATCGCCTGAAAGAGATGCGTGATTTTTCTTGCCAAGATATGTTTTCCGCTCATTGCCATGTGCAAGCCGCGACAGATTCTTTCTGTGCTGCAACCAGCAAAGGCCAGTAATGAATGCGCCCAGAATGTACATCTCTATCAGAATTGCCTGTGGTGCACCGAACACTCCCATCTGTCCTTCGACAATGAGCTGAATATAGAATCCTGTTACCATACAAAGTGATCCCAGTGATACAAAATGCGTTGTCAGGAACGGGAAGAAGAAAGTAGCAAGCCCCACCGGTATGAATTCCCATTTGAACGCCAACAGGAATCCGCCTGTCACAGCAACGCCCTTGCCTCCGTGAAAATGCATATATAACGGATAATTATGTCCTATTATGCAACCTATTGTCGCATACATTTTGAGAAGATATATCATTTCCGTGTGGCTGCCACGGAAAAGAAGTGTCACTACATTAATGGCTATAATGGTCTTCAGTACATCCCCAAGAAGGACGATAAGGCCTGACTTCGTTCCGAGCGTGCGCAGCATATTTGTTGTGCCGGCATTTCCGCTTCCATAATTGCGAATATCTATTCCCTTTAGTTTTCCGTAAAAATAGGCCGTCTGGAATAAGCCGAAGGCGTACCCGATAAGAAGACTCCAGATCCTGACCATGTCAGTTTTCCTCGTTTCTTTCTCTTATTATAAGCTTCAGAGGTGTTCCCTTGAATCCGAACGTATTTCTAAGCTGATTCTCAATATAACGCTGATAAGAAAAATGGAAAAGATCCTTGCTGTTGCAGAACAGAACAAATGTCGGAGGTTTAACTCCTGTCTGTGTAGCATAGTATATCTTCAGCATTCTTCCCTTGTCTGTCGGTGGCTGTTGCATGACTACTGCATCTGAAATTATCTCGTTCAGGACACCAGTCTGTATGCGCATGTTCTGATTTGCAGAAACAGCATCGATCATTTCATAGAGCTTATCAAGACGCTGACCGGTCTTTGCCGAAATAAAGATTATTGCTGCATATGAAAGGAAAGACAGCGTCGATCTTATCTTCTCCGTGAAGTGCTTTACAGAATTATTGTCCTTTTCTATAAGATCCCACTTGTTTACTGCAATGATGACCGCCTTGCCTCTGTCATGCGCTATTCCGGCTATCTTTGCATCCTGTTCACTGACTCCCTCTACAGCGTCGATAACAAGCACTGTTATATCAGCGCGGTCGACAGCGCTCACAGTGCGGATTATCATATATCTCTCCAGGTCTTCCCTGATCTTTTTCTTTCGCCGGAGACCCGCTGTATCAATAAAAACATACTCCTGTCCGGCGTGCATGACCGAAGTATCAACAGCGTCTCTCGTTGTCCCGGCAATATCAGAAACTATGACTCTGTTCTCACCTATCAGATGATTTATGATAGAAGATTTACCCACATTCGGCTTACCGACAATTGCGATCCTGACCCTGTCATCGTCCTCATCAGTCCCTTCAGATTCCGGGAAGTGTTTTACGACCTCATCAAGAAGGTCACCAATGCCAGTCTTATTCACAGATGAGACCGGATATGGATCCCCCATTCCAAGGTTATAAAACTCATAAACATCAGGAACATCCTTCTCGTATTTATCGACTTTATTCACAACGAGTACCACAGGTTTTCCTGACCGTCTCAAAATATCTGCGACGCCTGAATCAGCGTCCTGCAGCCCGGTCTTAACATCGACCATAAAGAGGATGACATCTGCCATCTCAATTGCGATTCCAGCCTGTTCGCGCATCTGCGTAAATATAACATCCTTAGATTCAGGCTCAATTCCACCTGTATCAATAAGTGTGAATTCATAATTGAGCCATGTGCAATCCGCATATATCCTGTCGCGTGTCACGCCCGGCGTATCCTTAACTATTGAAATATCATCACCTGCCAGCATATTGAATAACGTCGACTTACCTACATTAGGTCTTCCAACGATGGCAACTATCGGCCTGTTTTTTCTTTTACTCATTTTTCCACCTTTTTCTATGTAATTCTGAAACACCATTATATTGAAAAAATCACTATACTTCAAGCTAAGCCGCTCTATAGCCTTGCGAGGGAATTGTTTTGACCGTATAATAATGTGATTGCCGAGTAATTCGTATTTCATCAAAAAATGTATTATCAATGAGGACACCAATGACAAACAATTCTGTAAATAATAAAGATAAAGAACTGCATGAACAGCTCGAGCGCGTGATACCGGTCGCACCGCTTTCACTTATAGTACTTCCCTCCGCCAGGACTCTTGGCGACGAGGTGAATTCCTGGCTTTCAAAATTTCGCCAGTCAGATCACAACATAGTTAAACAGGATCCGGCTTTCAGGGACTATTCCAAAACATCATACATCACCCCGGCGCTCACTCCGCGCTTCGGTTCAGGAGAAGGTAAAGCTGTCCTGCCTGAAACTGTCAGGGGAAGAGATGTCTTTATTCTCGCTGATGTCTGCAATTACTCCCTGACATATCGGCTTGACGGCTTCACGAATCACATGTCTCCTGATGATCATTTTCAGGATATTAAACGTGTGATATCAGCGATCAACGGCAAAGCCCACAGGATCTCTGTCATTATGCCTTTTCTTTATGAAGGGCGCCAGCACAAAAGAAGCGGTCGCGAGTCGCTGGACGGTGCAATGATGCTCAAAGAGCTTATTGATATGGGGATCACGAATTTTATCACATTTGACGCACATGACCCCAGGATCCAAAGTGTCGCACCGCTCACAAATTTTGACAACTATCTTCCGCCTTATCAGTTCCTGCGGACTCTTCTTATGACTGAGGGCAACATGGTAATTGACAAGGATCACATCACTGTAATAAGTCCCGATGAAGGAGCGATGGAACGCGCTGTCTATTTTGCCTCAGTTTTAGGTGCTGATACCGGCATGTTCTATAAGCGCCGCAATTATTCCGTGATAGTCAACGGCAAGAACCCTATAGTTGCCCATGAATTCCTTGGCAGCGACATCAGCGGCAGAGATGTTATCGTCATAGATGACATGATCTCATCAGGTGGTTCTATGCTTGACACCGCCCGCCAGCTCAAGGATCGCAATGCAAAACGGGTTTTTGTATGCTGCACGTTCGGTCTTTTCACCGACGGAGTCGATCGTTTTGATGAAGCCTATGAACAGGGCTGGATAGACAAAGTCATATGTACTAATCTTACATATCTCAGACCTGAGCTTATGACAAGGCCCTGGTTCGCCATTGCAGATATGAGCAAGTATCTGGCATCTATCATAGATTATCTTAACCATGACACCAGTATTACTAACGCAGCATCTCCCACCAACAAGATCAATGAGATCCTGGAGAAATATAACAGAGATAACGGTCCGGATGACACCCCGGCAGAACAATAATGATCCTGCATGCGGCATCAGATCAGCGATAAGGAAAAGCATTCCTTATCCATCTGATGCCATCTTTATCTATCGCTATCACATCAAAACGAAGTTTTGCATTTTCTGCTATTCCATGAGTGTACCTGTAGTAATCCGAGACCCTCGATATTGTGTGCTGTTTTGATGAGGTAACTGCTTCCTCCGCACTTCCTGCCGATTCCACGCCGCGATACTTGACCTCAATAAAAACAAGTGTACCGTCCGTATCCATTCCGATAAGGTCTATCTCTCCCATCTTTGATCTGAAACTATGTTCAAGTATAGTAATACCCTTATCAGATAAATATCTGGCGGCATCATCTTCTTTTTCTGTTCCGAGTGCTCTGAGGTTACACCCTTTGTATTGCGATGACGGATCAACAAAATGTCCGATAAAACTGCGTCTGTGGATTGGGCATGGTCCGAATCTGCGGAGTGCCTCTATATGATCTGCCGAACCATAACCTTTATTGCCGGCAAACCCATATTCAGGGTACAGTCTGTCATACTCGATCATTATCCTGTCCCTTGTGACCTTCGCCATAATACTTGCAGCTGCCACTGAAATACACTTTGCATCGCCCTTAATGACCGGGACCTGCGGCAGATGCACACCTGGTATCCTCACAGCGTCATTTACCGTCACCTCAGGCTGTGGGTCAAGTTTTGATATTGCAAGGCGCATCGCTTCATATGTTGCCTGCAGGATGTTGATCTCATCAATGCGTTCAGGCGTGACAAGTCCGACCGACCATGAAAGCGCTTCCTTCGCTATTTCGTCATAAAGCTCATCTCTCTTTTCAGCCGACAGCTTTTTGGAATCATTTAGATAAAGGATATCATGATCCCTGGGGAGAATCACAGCTCCGGCCGCAACTGGTCCCGCGAGTGGTCCTCTTCCCGCCTCATCTATTCCGCATATAAAACCGGTAGTTATATAATCCGTGACAGCTTTGTTCTCAAACAGGCGCATACCTGCCACTCTTTTTTCTTCATTTTTGACAGCTGTTATCTTCTTTCCCGCACGCGCACAGAGATCGCGGACTCCCTTTCTCTCATCTCCTGCATATTCCTCTATCAAAGAAGGCAGCAAAGACAGATCCTCTGACCTGTCCGCTGCCCTGAACTTCTCCCTGATATCATTTATAGCCTGCATCTACGTGTCCCCCGTCCACTGAATTTCAATTGTTATTCCAGCGATATCCTTCCGAGTTTTCCTGATCTGAAGTCATCGAGGAGCACAGCCGCCGCCCTGTCTGTATCAGGCTCTCCGCCCTTTTTCAGAAGTCCCTTTCCGGCAGCCAGCAAGCCCATTATCTCAGACAGTTCCTCATTTCCGGGATGCTCTGAAAACCTGTTCTTCAGATCAATATCCATCGAATAACGTTTCTCTATCGCTCCGAAGTAATTATTCATAAGGTACCTGGTCAAAACATATGCAAGCTCAGTCCTGTCGAAAAGATCGTCAGGCATAGACCCTATGAGTGCCAGCCTGATACCGGCTTTCCTGTCCTCAAATTTTGGCCACAGAATTCCCGGAGTATCAAGCAGCAGCATATTGGAGCCAATAGATATCCACTGTTTTCCCTTTGTTACTCCCGGTTTATTTCCAACCTTTGCACTGCTCTTTCCTGCCATAGCATTGATCAGTGTTGATTTTCCTACATTTGGTATACCTAGCACCATAGCCTTGACCGGTCTGTTTATTATTCCTCTTTTTCTGTCATGCTCGACTTTTTCCCTGCAGACTTCCCGTATTATTCCGTTCAGTTTATCTGTATCTTTTCTGTTCCTGAGGTCTATGGCAATAGCGTTATTATTAGCATTTTTATCATTAACGCCATCGAGGAACGACTTTGTCCTTACAGGATCTGCCAGATCATACTTTCCGAATATAAGTACACGTCTCTTTCCGGAAATCAGCGTATCAATATCAGGATTCCGGCTGCTGACCGGGATCCTTGCATCCGCTATCTCGATAACAAGATCAACAAGTTTAAGTTGTTCCTCTATCATTCTTCTTGCTTTGGTCATATGACCCGGATACCACTGATATTCCAACTTAAGCCTCCATTCAGTTGCCGATAAATGACATGCCTGAGTCTCCGCTCGGAAGGGAAAGCCATGCTTTTCCGATTATCATGCTCTCAGTGACTGCACCTATCCCGGCACTTCTGCTGTCCTCTGAATTATTCCTGTTGTCACCGAGGACAAAGTATTCATTATTCTCAAGAGTCAGGGCATTCTCTGCAATGCCTGCATCTTCCATTTTGTCGTACTCGCTGCTTTCGCCATCAGGTACGCCATTCACAAGCAGTTCGCCGTCCACTATCTGTATGACATCACCAGAAACTCCTGCCACACGTTTTATATATGGATGAGCGCTTGTGTTCCCACCCGGATAAAAAGCTATAACATCACCTTTGTGTATTCCTGCCAGTTTATAAGTCATACTGTCAATGAGGACGTTCTGCCCATTAGAAAGAAGTGGCTCCATTGACTGTCCGAGGACAGAGACCTTAAGTCCGAAATAATGCACCACGAAAACCGCAAGCGCCGCTGTTATAATGGTCGTCGCTATCCAGAGCATTATCTCACGGACAAGTCCCTGACTTATTATTCTTTTCTTATCATTAAATGCAAGTCCCTGACTGCGTCTTCTCATTTTGTCCCTGCACCAAAGCATACATGCTTATAAAAAAACCGCACTTTATATTGCGATAAAGTGCGGCAGCTTCAAATTCATCTCATTAGTCGATATGAAAATCATTTACCAGGAGCGATCTGTTCCTTGACCTTAGCCTTCTTACCACTGAGGTTGCGGAGATAGAAGAGTTTTGCTCTCCTGACTTTACCTTTTCTGATAACTTCGACTTTTTCAATATTAGGAGAATGCAGCGGCCATGTCTTCTCAACACCGATACCGTTTGATGACTTACGAACAGTAAATGTGGTTCTTGCGCCTGCACCCTGGATCTTCAGGACTGTTCCATCGTATGTCTGAATTCTCTCGCGGTTACCTTCCTTGATCCTGTTATAGACACGGACTGTATCACCGGTCTCGAACTGAGGGACTTCCTTCTTCAGTTCTGCTGTCTCAATTTCTCTGATAATATCACTCATTTGTTCTCACCTTTCTTAATGGATATTCTTACTCCGTGATCTTACATCGCCATAAAGGTCATCCGACCAGGCACATGCGCAGCTTAGTATTGAGCCGCCGGACAGCGGAATACCTCTTTTCCCTGACACAACGTTATTAAATTATCACAGACATCACTATTTTGCAAGAAAACTTTTATAAAGATCAGGTCGTCGTTCCTTAGTCCGCTCTATAGACTGTTCAAGTCTCCATGCGTCAACCCTGGCATGATCTCCGCTCATAAGTATCTCGGGGACTCTTTTGTCATGCCAGACCTCAGGCCTTGAATACTGCGGATATTCCAAAAGTCCGTCCTGAAATGAGTCCGTCGATGCCGAGCTTTCATTTCCGAGGACTCCGGGAACAAATCTCGATATGGCATCAACAAGAATGATTGCAGGAAGTTCTCCTCCCGTCAGCACATAATCACCGATCGATATGTTGTCAGTAACGATCTCATCCAAAACTCTTTCATCGATTCCCTCATAATGTCCACACAGAAGGATGAGATCATCCTCCTTTGAGAGGTCTTCGGCGATCTTCTGATTGAAGACTCTGCCCTGTGGCGTCAGAAACACGACTCTTGATTTCTTCGGGAGTCTGTCCTGTATGGATTTCCAGCAGTCGTATACAGGCTGTGCCTGCATGAGCATTCCGGCTCCTCCGCCATATGTATAATCGTCTACACGATTATTTTTTTTGAGCGTATAATCCCTGATATTGACGGCCTCACAGGCAATAAGCCCGTTATTCATAGCCCTCGCGAGAATACTTGTGTCGAGCGTATTCATCACCATATCAGGGAACAATGTCATAATGTGAAAATTCATTTTTCCCTACAGATCTTCGAGTCCGGGCATAAGATAGATTCTCATGTACCCTTCCTCCGGATTGATTTCTTTGATGCAGTCAGGTATGGCAGGAAGCAGTATCTCTTTTCCTTCCGGGGTCTCTGTCACATAGACTTTGTTGGCACCAGTCTCCATGACATCCGTCACAGTTCCGATAACTCTGCCGTCTATTTCGATGACATTAAGTCCGATGATATCAGGGATAAAATACTGACCCTCTTTTAGCTTTACCGCGTCTTTTCTGTCTATCTCAATGTTGGTCCCGCGCAGCTTCTCCACATCCTCGATGCTGCCATACTCTGCAAAACCTACTATGACAAAACGTCCGGCGAACTTTACTGACGAAACAGTCAGCTTCTTCTCGTCTCTTCCACCTGTCAGATATACCGATTTAAGTTTCTTAAAACGCTGCGGATCATCTGTTGTTGGAAGGACCTTTACCTCGCCGCCGAGCCCATGAGTTCCAGTTATAATACCGACGCGGAATCTATCTACCATATCAGTTTCTTACCTCAGTCAATATCAACATCTACCCTTACATTTTCTCTTGTTGATGCAGCCTTTACGACAGAACGGATTGCTCTTGCGATCCTGCCCTGCCTGCCGATCACTTTCCCCATGTCTGACTGTGCCACATGAAGACTGATCTTGACGTTGCGTCCGTCTCTGGTCTCGGTCACTACTACTTCTTCCGGATGATCAACCAGAGCTTTTGCGATAACTTCAACTAATTCTTTCAACTATTAAGCCTCCTTATCGGTTTCCGGCACCCTGGAAGCATTACTTATTGATTCCGGCCTGTCTGAAAAGTTTCGCAATAACTGTTGTCGGCTGTGCTCCCTTAGCGAGCCATTCCTTGGCAAGTGTCTCATCGATCTTGACATCGTGCGGCTTTACATTGGGATTGAATGTGCCGATCTGGGCAATAATATTGCCGTTTCTGGGATTCTTGGAATCCGCTACAACTATTCTGTACATAGGGACCTTTTTCTCACCGATTCTTGCAAGTCTGATCTTAACCATTTCTTTCCTCCATATAATATGTTTTGAATTATTGTTCTATATTGCAAACTGCCAGCGACTTTTGTGCAGGCAGATACTGCCATTGTTAATACCTGAATCCTCCGGGTCCGCCGAATCCTCCGCGTCCACCGAGACCTCCCATACCTCCGAACGGATTTCCATGACGTTTCTTCTTGCCGCCCATACCGCCCATCTGTTTCATCATCTTCTGCATCTGATCAAACTGTTTGATGAAACGATTCACGTCGGCGATGCTGTTGCCGGACCCATTTGCGATACGGAATTTTCTCTGAGGGGACATCAGTTTTGGATTACGTCTCTCTTCAGGTGTCATCGAAAGGACAATTGCTTCTGTCTTCCTGAGTTGTGATTCATCTATCTTTCCTTCTATATCAGACGCTTTGACTCCGAGTCCGGGCATCATCCCGAGGATGCTGCCTATCCCGCCCATCTTGCGCATCTGGCTCATACTGTCAAGGTAATCGTTGAAATCAAACTTTCCCTTTCCGGCGCGAGAAGCCATATCACGGCTTTTTGCTTCATCCCCATCACCGATCGAGGCTTTTGCCTTATCGATCAATGTGAGCACATCTCCCATTCCCAGTATTCTTCCAGCCATACGATCCGGATAGAACTGTTCGAGATCTGAAAGCTTTTCTCCCATGCCGACATAGAGTATCGGCTTACCTGTAACTGCCTTTATGGAGAGAGCTGCACCGCCTCTGGTATCACCGTCTAGCTTTGTAAGAATTACCCCGTCGATACCGACCTTTTCATCGAAAGTTTTAGCGACGTTTACAGCTTCCTGACCAGTCATTGCATCAACTGTCAGGATCGTCTGATTTACCGTAACAGCTTCCTTAATCTCAGAAAGCTCATTCATCATTTCATCATCTATCTGAAGGCGGCCTGCTGTATCAAGGATCACTACATCAAAACGATTTTTACCCGCATGCTCAAGCGCCGCTTTCGCGATATCTGAAGGTCTGTGGTTGTCTCCCATCGAGAAGACTTCAGCCCCTACCTTGTCTCCGTTGACCTGCAGCTGTTTAATTGCAGCCGGTCTGTAAACATCGAGAGCCGCAAGTAATGGCTTTTTTCCTCTGGTCTTGAGCTTTGCAGCGATCTTCGCGGCCGTAGTTGTTTTGCCTGCGCCCTGGAGACCGACCATCATGATGACTGTTATCGCGCCGCCTGTCTGAAGTGCAATCTCGACGGTCTCAGAGCCCATCAGTGATGTGAGTTCTTCATTGACGATCCTTATTACTGACTGAGCTGGATTCAGCCCGTTCATGACTTCCGAGCCAATAGCTTTTTCTTCAACAGAAGACGTGAACTGTTTGACTACCTTATAGTTGACATCAGCCTCGAGCAAAGCCATTCTGACTTCCTTAAGTGCCGTTTTTACGTCATCTTCGGAAAGTTTTCCTTTGCCGCGGAGCTTAGCGAACGCATTGCTCAGTTTATCTGTAAGACTCTCGAATGCCATCAGGCAAGTTCCTCTTTTATCTTTGCTGCAAAGACCCTCAGGTCCTCATTGTTGTCATTAAGAGCTGATTTTTCGGCTTCATTACACAGTTCTTCTATTCTGCCGAATTTCTTCACCAGCATCAGCTTCTTCTCAAATTTCATCAGAATACCGGTTGTCCTGCGGATCAGGTCATGGACAGCCTGCTTGCTTATTCCTTCTGCTTCAGCTATCTCATTCAGGGAATAGTCATCATACACGACCATCTCATATATCTTCTGCTGATGCTCTGTGAGGAGCGTCCCATAAAAATCGTACAGAAGACCCTGTGTGACTATCTTCTCAGTTTCGTCGGTCAATTCTCCCAACTCTGCCACCCGCCTTAAGGCTTATATTACACGCAAGTCATAAAAAACAGATGTGCCTGATAAAAGACACATCTGTTATAATATCCGCGCTATGCCGCGCTGTCAAGTAAAACTTCTTTACCTGTCATTTTAATTTACCGGTCAGGCTCGGTGACGCTCAGATCGAGATTGACCTTCCCATCAATGCCATCTACTTTTCCGCCTGATGAATACTGCCAATAAGTGAACCTGTACGGATAATAAATAGAATTTCCATGATCTGACACCCACTTGACTTCATCCTCAAGCTCAGTGAGATCAAGCATCATTGTATATGTTGTTACAGATGCCATGACTACAGGATCATATCCTGCTTCCCTGACTTTGTCGATGACAGTGAGCAGCCTCGATGTCCATTGTGATCTGCTCTGTCCTGTCGTTCTGTCGTCGCCGGCCGGCATGGATACCACGATTGCTACAGGCCCATCTATGTATTCACTTACTCCATCCAGCTTTTCGATAAGCCAGTCAGCATCCTCAATCGCTTCATCATCACTGTTGCAGAAAAGTCTGTAGTACACACCTGTCTTTATTCCGTTTTCAGAAGATCCTGTGATGTTTGTCCTGTACGCTGTGTCGGCTGTGAGATTTCCATCCTTATCACGACCTCCGATCTTGACAAAACTGAAGTCAACATCGTCGGCTGCGACCTTTTCCCAGTCTATTTCTCCGGAATCGCCGGAAACATCTATCCCCTGACTTGTTTTGACTGATGAGTCTGATCCCTTATACTGCATTCTGCCGTCTTCATCAAGTGCAAAATCATCAGCAGTAAATGTGCTGGTTGCGACGTTCTCCTGAATCGGATAGAAATAGTATTTTTCCCCGTTCCTTACCACGAGATCATCCGGAAAAAGGCGTCTCAGCATTGTAGTAGTACTCTCTCCTGATTCAAGAGAAGTCTGGATCTGCTGGAGCATACCGGTTCGCTCTTTAGACGCGGATGACTTTTTGGCGGCATCCACTTCTGAGCTTAGTTCTTCTTCCGTATAGAGTTTGTCTTTTTCACCTTCGACCGCATCTATTCTGTCATTGAGAGCAGTCAGATTCTTATTTGCACTGCGCAATTTGAATATAAGGATAACGCAGAGCGCAAGGATTCCCAGGATAATAGCGCACAGGAACAGGATGTTGACCAGATAGCCAGTACGTATTTTGTTTGGATTATCTTTCCCTTTATTATCAGATGAACTCACGCAGATACCTCTTTGTCACAAAGACAGCTGTTTCAGATTTCTGTCTGAACAACATTGGGACGATACCCTTCTTTTTCGAGCGCAGCCAGGATCTTCTCCTTGTGTTCTGTGCCGAATGCTTCAAGGGTGATCCGAAGTTCCACTGCCGCAGTCCTGTTGATAGAGACGAACTGATTGTGCTCAAGTCTTATGACATTTCCACCTTCTGATGCTATAACGCCGGAAACACGTGAAAGCTCACCCGGCTTATCAGGCAGAAGAACACTTACTGTGAATATCCTGTTCCTCAGGATAAGTCCGTGCTGTACAACGGATGACATTGTTATTACATCCATGTTGCCGCCACTGAGCACACATACTACTTTTTTGTCTTTGCAGTCAATATGACGAAGTGCCGCCACTGACAGCAGTCCTGAGTTTTCAACTACCATCTTGTGATTCTCGACCATATCAAGAAATGCCGTGACAAGTTCTTCATCTGCAACTGTCACCACATCGTCAAGGTTCTTCTGAAGATACGGGAAAATCTTTGAACCTGGAGTTTTGACAGCTGTGCCATCAGCAATAGTGTTGACAATGGGCAGTGTCATTACCTTTCCTGCCTTGAGTGATTCTGTGAGGCAGGCAGCCCCTTCGGGTTCTACACCGATGACCTGAATATTTGGTTTGAGCAGTTTTGCCAGTGTGGAAACACCTGTTGCAAGACCGCCTCCGCCGATCGGCACAAGAATAATGTCCGCAAGCGGCAGCTCTTTAATAATCTCCATCGCAATTGTTCCCTGACCGGTCGCAACTGTGAGATCATCAAAAGGATGTATGAAGGTGTAGCCTTTTTCCGCAGCCAGCTTCAGTGCGTATTCACATGATTCATCGTAAATATCGCCAAACAGTATGACCTGCGCACCAAGCGCCTTTGTCCTGTTGACCTTTATGAGAGGAGTCGTCTTAGGCATGACAATGATCGCATTTGCTCCATATGCCTTTGCCGCATAAGCCACGCCCTGCGCATGGTTTCCTGCAGACGCGGTTATTATTCCCTTATCCCTGTCTTCCTTCGACATGGTTGAGATCTTATAATAGGCACCCCTGATCTTATACGCGCCTGTGCGCTGCATGTTCTCTGGTTTAAGATAGACTTTAGCGCCTGTCTGTTCGCTGAAATAATCAGAGAACAAAAGATCTGTTCTGAGAGTTACCTTGTTCACTGCCTCACATGCTTCCTCAAAAGCAGGAAGTGTCAATGGTTTACTGCTCATCTGTTTTTTCCTCCTTATTATCGAACAACGCGTCCACAAACTCATCCGGATGGAATCTCTGAAGATCATCCATCTTCTCACCTATCCCGATAAACTTCACCGGGATATCCAGCTCAGATTGAACTGCTATTGCAATACCGCCTTTTGCTGTTCCATCCATCTTTGTCAGAATAATGCCTGTAAGGTCTGTCACATCTGCAAACTCACGCGCCTGTGACAGAGCATTCTGCCCGGTAGTACCGTCAAGTACCACAAGGTTCTCGCGTATTGCCTCAGGATACTCCTTCGTGATTATCCTGTCCATCTTCCGGAGCTCTTCCATTAGGTTCTTCTTGTTGTGTAGGCGTCCCGCCGTGTCGCACAGAAGAATATCTGTTCTGCGTGCTTTTGCGGCCTGCACTGAATCAAAAATGACACTCGCCGGATCGGATCCCTCCCTGGCGCTTATCATGTCGACACCAGCGCGTTTTGCCCATTCTGAAAGTTGTTCGCCGGCAGCAGCCCTGAAAGTATCAGCCGCAGCTATCAGGACCTTTTTGCCCTGCTCCTTATATATCCCTGCGAGCTTTCCTACAGATGTTGTCTTGCCCACACCGTTTACGCCGATCACGAGCACTATGGCAGGACCCTTTTCAAAGTCATATGCATGCTCATCGACTGTCATCTGCGCGCGGATATTATCAATAAGAAGCTGCCTGCACTCAGATGTCTCAGTTATGTGCTGTTCGCTTACCTGTTCCCTCAGTTCACTGAGTATCCTGTCGGTCGCGCTGACCCCGATGTCCCCCATTATCATTGTCTCTTCGAGACCTTCATAGAAATCATCGTCGATCTTCTGATAATCAGTAAAAACATGATCGAACCCGCCGGCAATGCTGTCACGTGTCTTCGCAAGTCCGGCTCTCAGTCTCGCAAAAAACCCTTTCTTTTTGGGAGATTCCAGAGTTTCTTCGTTTTCTTTATTCTCAGTTTCCATATTTACCACCAAATCAGTTCGTAAGTTCTTTATCAATAAGATTTACACTAACAAGTGTCGATACACCCTTTTCCTGCATTGTAATACCATACAGGCGATCCGCTCTGTCCATAGTTCCCCGTCGGTGAGTTATGACAATAAACTGTGTGTGATCAGAGAGCTTTCTCAGATAATCAGCAAATCGTCCAACATTGCTCTCGTCGAGCGCCGCCTCTATCTCGTCCAGAAGACAGAACGGAGATGGCTTGAGGTTCTGTATTGCAAAAAGGAGTGCAATAGCAGTCAGCGCCTTTTCACCGCCGGACATCTGCATGATATTTATAAGTTTCTTTCCCGGTGGCTGGGCAATAACACGAATACCGGCCTCGAGCAGGTCCTCATCCTCAACAAGTTCAAGTGATCCGTGTCCGCCTCCGAACATTTCCTTGAATACAGTGTCAAATTCAGCTGCAATCTTTGCAAACTGCTCCTTAAACTGTTTTCGCATGGAAATATCAAGTTCGCTTATGATCTTCTGAAGATTTTCCGCGGCCTTTATGAGATCATCATGCTGCGTCTTCAGGAATGTATGTCTTTCTCTCGTCTCCTTGTACTCATCTATGGCGTTTACATTTACAGATCCGAGATCTCTGATCTGCTGTTTGAGAGAGTCTATCTCCTTCTTCATCGGCGAGAGCTCCTTAAGCTCCTCATCTCGCATTTCTTCAGCATCAGAAGGCGTGACCTGATATTCATCCCAGAGATAATTGATCTTTGAATCGAGCGCTTCCTGCTGACGTTCCTTAGCTGTCTTAAGTCTGAAGCACTCCTTGTCAAGACTTGTCATCTGGTCATTAAGTTTTTCTCTTCTGTCAAAGAAGTCCTTTTGTTTTGCCGTCAGTTCTTCCTTGCGCAGCGTGCTGTCTTTCAGTGTTTTCTCTGATTCATCCTGCGATGAATGAGATGAAAGTATGGTCTGCTGAATTTCGTCTATATCATTGCGGCGGCTGATTATCTTCTTCTGGCTGACCTCGAGATGTTCCGTCACCTCTCCAAGATCACTGGCAAAACTATCTGCATCTTCAGTAAGTCTGTCAAGATTCTGCTGCTTGAAATCCACGCTCTGACGCATCTTGCCGATCTCAAGATCCCACTTTGCGACTGCGGCGCTGTTCTCATCAAGTGTTTTGCGGACAGATTCCCTCTCTTTTTGCCATGCCTCAATGTTCTGGCTGATTTCTGTTTCAGTTTTTTCTGATTCGCTGAGCTTCCTGGAGATTTCATCCTTCTCAGCTGTGAGATCCTCTGTCTGTTCCTTTATGCTCCTGTCTTCGGCCTTTAACTGCTCATAGCTTCCTGCCGCCTCTGCCTGCTTCTCTTTTTCCATTGTAACGTTAATTCTGGCTGTATTCTGTTCGATCTGTTTCATTGAAAGATCAGAGCTGGACTTAGCGAGCTGTTCGCGGAGAATATTTCTTCTGTTCTTAGTATCTGTTATCGCCTGCTGCGCATCCTCAGCATTCTTCTTACCAAGGGCTATCTTCTTCTCAAGTTCAGCGATTTCTCTTCTGCGGCTCAGAAGGTTTGAATTGTTCCTGTATTCTCCGCCGCTTATTGCTCCGCCCGGAGTATAGAGTTCTCCATCAAGCGTGACAATTCGCAGGGAATGCTGGTATTTGCGCTGTGCCGCTGATGCATGTGCCTCGGAATCTGCAACTATCGTTCTGCCCAGAAGATTTCCGGCCACATCTTTATACTTGTCATCACAATGGATCAGAGTATCGGCAGTACCTATTATGCCCGGCTCATGCAAAACATCTGATTTCGAAAATTTATTGTAATTTTTAATTTCTGTAAGCGGAAGGAAGGTTACACGTCCGGCCTTTTCCCTTTTCAGAAAACTTATCATGCGCTGCGTAGTGGCTTCGTTGTCAGTAACAACGTTCTGGATTGATCCACCGAGCGCGACCTCTATTGCAACTTCGAATTTTTCATCAGTCTTAAGAAGATCCGCTACAACGCCTATCAACCCGTGTTCATCAGATTTCTTTTCCATCACGCGCTTGACGCTCTGCCCGAAACCTTCATATCTTTCGGTCATATTGCGCAGCGTTTCCAGTTTTGTCTCATCTGAATGGAATGCAATCTGCGCTGAACGGAGTTCCTCATCCTTTGAAGCAAGTATGCTCTTCATACCGGTCAGTTCAGAATCGATCTTATTCTGACTTTCGCGAAGTGTTACTATCTCGGCTGTGAGGTTCTCAAATTTCTTCTCCGCCTCAGCAATTATCTCGTCCTGCCTGCTCTCATCGGTGCGGGCGTTTACAAGCTTCCCTGTAAGTTCACTCTTGCGTACTCTGATCTGTTCCTGCTTTGTTTCTATACTGGCGAGGCGTGATTTTATGTCAGCTCGTTCATCAAGTGTTGTGAGGATCCTGCTCTTTCCTTCCTCGATCTTTGCTTCGAGCCCTGTTACCTTTTCTTCCACTTCTGATAAGAGCTGTGCTGCTTCTGTGCGGGACGTCTCCAGTTTATCGAGCTCTGATTTGGATGTCTCGACATCCTCACTTGTTTTGTCTCTTTCAGCCACTGCGCGCTCGAGATCTGATTTAAGCTTCTCTGACCTCGACGTGAACTGTTCCACGCTGCCCTTCATTGCGTCAATTTCAGCCTGGTAGCCCTTTATGTTTCCCTCAAGCTGTTCTCTTACAACACTTGTGCGTGAGATCTCGTTACGTTTCTCTTCAATTGTTTTCTCAAGCTCTTCAAGCTCAGCCTCGATCTTGTCATACTCTTCGCGTGTGGTATCAAAATCGATCTTTGCTTTATCAAGATCCTCTGTAGCTATCCCGTATAGTCTCTCTGTCTCTTTGAGCTGGTTCCTTGCCTTCTCGCTGTCAAGCAGGAAGAGGTTCACATCAAGCTTTTTGAGACGCTCTCTGTCCTGAAGATATATCTGAGCTTTCTCTGACTGTCTCTCAAGCGGACCGAGCTGCTTCTCTATTTCCGACAGGATATCGTTTACACGGATCAGATTTGTCTGCTCACTGTCGAGCTTTTTCTGCGTGACTTCTTTGCGGCGCTTGAATTTAACGATTCCAGCAGCTTCGTCAAAGAGTTCACGGCGCTCTTCAGGCTTGTCCGACAGGATCCTGTCGATCTGGCCCTGCCCGATTATCGAATACCCCTCTTTGCCGATACCTGTATCATAAAAGAGTTCGCTGACATCCTTGAGTCTGCAGGCAGTCCCATTGAGCAGATACTCACTCTCGCCTGATCTGTACAGCCTTCTTGCGATCGTGACTTCATCATATTCGATGTCAAGAGCATGATCTGAATTATCGAGTGTTATGGCAACATATGCATAACCCATGGGTTTTCTCGCTTCAGTGCCAGAGAAAATCACATCCTGCATATTGGATCCCCTGAGCTGCTTGATCCTCTGTTCACCAAGTACCCAGCGAACTGCATCCGCGACGTTGCTCTTGCCTGAACCATTAGGTCCGACAATTCCTGTGATTCCTTTATGAAATTGGAAATTTATACGGTTTGCAAATGATTTGAAACCGTGGATTTCAATGCTCTTAAGATACATTCCGTATTTTCCGCCTATGCTTCGGGTTTTTCTTCTCTTTCTTTCATGAGTTTCAGTGCAGCGTATGCGCCCCTTTGTTCAGCTTCTTTCTTGGAATCTCCGGTGCCTTCCGATATCTTGACGTTGTTGATCATCACTGCCACCTTGAAGACCTTCTTATGACTGGGACCGCTTTCCTCAATAAGATCATATCTGATGTCTGACAGATCCTTCTGTGCTTTTTCCTGAAGAATTGATTTACTGTCATAGAAAAGGAGTTTTCCTTCGAGATCTGACAGAATGAATTTCATTATATATTTCCGCGGCTCTTCTATGCCTTCGGAATCAAGATACATTGCACCTATCGTAGCTTCCATTACGTCAGACACTATGGAATCCTTCTGCCTGCCGCCGCTCATTTCCTCGCCTTTGCCGAGCTTAATATATGAATCAAGCCCCAGATCTCGGGCACAATAAGCAAGTGCCGGCTCACACACGAGAGATGAACGTATCTTTGTCATTTCACCCTCATGTTTGTCCGGATATTTTTCGAACAGGAACGCACTCGATACAAGTTCAAGGACAGCATCTCCCAGGAATTCCAGCCGCTCATAATCGTGCAGCCTCTGGATCTTCTGCTCATGTGCATATGACGTATGTGTCAGCGCACACTCAAGCAGGTACCTGTTCTTAAATCTATATCCTATCTTGTCTTCCAATGTATCAACTGAAAGCTGTATCATGTCTGCGCCTTATGCCTTATTCTGCTCAGAACTGATGATATTAAGAACGTCCTGTACAGTCTTTACATTAGCTACTTTTTCGTCATCTATAGTTTTGTCAAATGCATCCTCTATCTCGAGTTTTATCTGATAAAGGTCAAGCGAATCCGCGCCAAAATCCTCGGCAAAACGGCTCTCCGGCGTGATTTCATTCGGGTCAAGATTAAGTACATCTGCTATGATTTCCCTGAGTTTGTCAAATTCCATGATTTTCAGTCCTCCGTTTTTTTCGTGTCTGTCGTATCTTTCTTTGTTCTGTCTACCAGGTGCATTTTATCAATGAACTGATCGTTGATTCTCTTTTCTTTCCATTCAATGCACTGTTCAATGGAGTGCTCCACCTCTACAGCTTTTGCATTTCCGTGAGTTTTTACTACCAGTCCGTTCAGACCGAGCATCGGTGCCCCGCCATAAGTTGAAATACTGAACTTTTTAAGTGTTTTTTTAAGAGCAGGCATTATAAGGAGAGCACCTATCTTTGAACGGAGTGTAGACTTAAGTGCTGTCTTGATCTCGCCAAGGAGCATTGCTGCTGTTCCCTCGTATGTTTTGAGGATCATGTTGCCGGTGAAAGCGTCACATACAACTACATCCGCCTCGCCGAAAACAACGTCACGAGCTTCTATAGAACCTGTGAAATTAATTCCTTCCGTCTTTTCAAGAAGAGGCATTGTCTCTTTGACAACAGCATTTCCCTTCTCTTCCTCAGCGCCGATATTTGCCATTGCAACTCTTGGGTTCTTTACTCCGACTATGCTCTCCATATATATTGAGCCCATCTGTGCGAACTGTACAAGCTGTGATGGTCTTGCGTCAACATTTGCGCCGCAGTCAATAAGAAGGACCGGGCCTTTGGATGAAGGAAGTACCGGTGCGAAAGGCGGTCTTTCAATGCCCTTTACCCTGCCGAGCAGTACCTGGCCTCCGACAAGTGTCGCGCCTGAACTTCCGGCCGTGACAAAAGCATCACATTCGCCGCTCTTGACAAGTTTCAATCCTTTTACTATTGACGAATCTCTCTTGGTCGATATTGCCTTTACAGGCGGCTCGGCCATTTCTATTACCTCTGTGGCATTCAATATCAAAAGCCTGTCTTCGGGATAATCGCATCCCTGCAGGGCTCCCTTTATTGCTTCTTCTCGTCCAACAAGCGTTATCTTGAGATCATCTTTTGCCTTAAGTGCCTGCACGGCTCCCTTTACGATCTCTCCGGGCGCATTGTCGCCACCCATTGCATCGACAGCTACACTTACCATTCCCATTTGTTTCTCCTTTGCTCGATACTTAAAACGCTTAACTGTATAACTATATCCGAACAGCGGTAAAAAATCAACGCACAACAAAAAACCGATGCGCATCATCAGCACACCGGTTTCCATGATCATTTTTCAAAACAAAATCAGTCTTTTGTTTCTACAACAACCTTCTTATTGTATGTTCCGCAGTTCTTGCAGACTCTGTGAGGCATCATAAGAGCGCCACACTTGGAGCACTTTACGAGAGTCGGAGCATTCATCTTCCAGTTGGCTCTTCTTTGATCTCTATGACCTTTTGAAGATTTATTCTTTGGGCAAATGGACATTTTAAACACCTCCTTAGCTATTCCCAGTGATGATCGGGTTTAATTGCTCTTCCCAATGCGGGAAAGCTTCGGTCGAACAGGTCTTTCGACCAGACAACGTAAATCATTATATCGACAGGCAATTCCTTTGTCAACGGATTTTTATCCGTTGTTGCGGAAAATTGTTACTAATTCAATGTACTATCTGAGCCTGAACGCAGGTCAGAGCGACAACTCCGACTATATCGCGCCATGAACAGCCTCTTGAAAGGTCATTTACAGGTTTTGCTATTCCCTGGAGCATAGGTCCGTAAGCTTCTGCCTTTGCCAGTCTCTGGACCAGCTTGTAGCCATTGTTGCCTGCATCAAGGTTCGGGAAAATAAGTACATTCGCGTGTCCTGCCACCTGGCTGTCAGGTGCCTTGCTCTTTGCGACTTCCGGAACTATAGCTGCATCGGCCTGGAGTTCTCCGTCAACAAGCAGGTTGGGATATTCTTCATGAGCGATCTTTACTGCGTTTACGACTTTGTCTACCAGCGGATGTTTTGCACTGCCCTTTGTGGAGTGGGAAAGCATTGCAACTACCGGCTTGTCACCCACAAGTTCCTGGAAACTTTCAGCACTCGAATTAGCTATTGCCGCCAGTTCCTCACTCGTAGGATCCTGATTGAGCCCCGAATCCGCAAAAATGAAAGTTCCGTGATCACCATATTCACAGTTCGGCACATCCAGGATAAAGAAGCCTGAAACAAGTTTTACACCTGATGCCGTGCGAAGTATCTGAAGTGCAGGTCTCAGCGTATCAGCAGTAGCGTGGCAGGCGCCTGCTACCATTCCATCGACATCATTATTTTTGACCATCACAACACCGAATGTAAGGAAATCAGAAAGCAGGATCTCCTTGGCCTTCTCAGGTGTCATTCCTTTATTCTTGCGTGTTTCATAAAGCAGATTTACATACTCATCAAGTTTGGGCGTTGTCTGCGGATTTATGACTGTAACCTGCGTAAGATCCAGGTCAAGCCATCTTGCGCCGTCCATGATCTTTTCCTCATCACCCACAAGGATAAGATTTGCTATACCCTCTTTGATGATTGCATTTGCCGCCTGCAAAGTCCTTTTATCTGTAGTTTCCGGTAACACGATAGTCTTCTTATCCTGTTTGGCCTTTTCCTTGATTCCATCAATGAATGACATATTTTACCCCTATCCTGCCGGTTTTTCGTCCGGTCACATTTGTTATAATTATAGCCAAACAAAGCAGTGTATACAAGAGAACTTCTTTTCAAAACATGCACTAAGAATGGTACAATTCATATATCATTGATAATAAGACCAAGGAGCTGTTTTGAAAGTCTGCGGAATAATAATGGAATGCTCGCCATTGCATAATGGGCATGCCTATCTTATAGATGAAGCAAAGAAACGGACTGGTGCCGATCATGTGGTCGTTGTCATGAGCGGTGATTTCACGCAGCGCGGTATTCCCGCTGTGATCGACTCTCATTCAAGAGCAGAGGCTCTTCTTTCCTGTGGAGTCGACCTTGTACTTGAGTTGCCTGTGTATTTTGCCACCTCGGCCGCAGGATATTTTGCAAGAGGCGGCGTAAGTCTGCTCTCTCATCTGGGTGTTGTCACCGATCTTGCTTTCGGATCTGAGTGCGGTGATCTTGACAAACTCAGATCATATTCAGAACTGCTGTCTTCTGAAGACTCATCTTTCGGCATCGAGCTCAGGAAATGCATCAGGTCAGGTCTTAGTTTTCCGGCCGCAAGAAATAAAGCCCTTGGCGGCTTTCTTCCTGATTTGCCCAATGATGTCCTCGGTGCTGAATACCTGAGGTGGATTGCTGAGTCCTGCAGTCAGATAAGGCCCTGCGCAATAAAGCGTACTGAATGCAGCCATGCTTCAGATATAAGATCAGAAATTGATAAAAACTCCTGCGCCTTGGAAAGCATAAAGTCATATCTTGGCAAAACATGTCCTTCCCGTATGACTGAGCTTCTGTTGTCAGCTCTTGGCGTGAGTGCACCTGTAACAGCAGATGATCTCTCAGCGCCGCTCTATTACTATCTTATGAATCCAGGTCCGGACGGAGCCCTCAGCAGTTCCGATTACAATGATCAGTTGTCTGCGTTCTTCGGTGTCGGAACTGATCTGTCCCGCAGGATAATGAATGATCGATCAACTTATATGAGCTTTTCAGAGCGTTGCTCCCGGCTCAAGTCCAGGAACATGACCTGGACAGCAGTTTCAAGAGCTCTGCTTCACATCACACTTGGTATGACAAAAGAACGCTTTGAAAGTTATATGAATGCCGGGCTTACAGGCTACGCAAGGGTCCTGGGCTTCAGGAAGGACAGTGCACCACTACTGACGGCCATCAAGGTTAACGCTGACATTCCTCTCATAACATCTGTTTCAAAAGCCGCTGCAGTTCTCGATCCTGTTTTCAAAGATATGCTTAATGAAGAAGTAAGGTGTTCGTTTATCTATGACAGCATAGCGGCGCAGAAATTCAGCTCCGGTTTTCCCCGTACTGTCCGCTCAGAATATGAGAAAGAGCTCGTCATCATCTGATCATAAAAACAAAGGTCCCGTCATCCGCAAGATGATATCGGGGCCTTTATACTATCCTTATCACTCTGTTTCAGGAGCTGTTCCGAGAAGATAGTTTATGAACTGCTGAGCTGTCCTTCCGGAGTAACCTCCATGCTGTAGCTCCCATTTTCCTGCCTCAGCCTTAAGTTCTTCTCTGCTGAGCTTTATCTCCGGCGACCTTTCTGCAAGTGCGTAAACTATATCATAGAATTCCTGTGGCGCCGGGCGGAAGTATCCGATTGAAATACCAAAACGATCAGCAAGCGAAAGCTTCTCCTGCACAGTATCAGACCTGTGCATTTCATCATCGCTCCTGTCTGATCTGTCGCTCCAGCTCTCGCGTATGAGGTGTCTCCTGTTTGATGTCGCATAAATAAGGACATTCTCCGGTCTTGGTTCAAGACCGCCTTCTATTACTGCCTTGAGATACTTATAATCCGTCTCAAAATCCTCAAAAGAAAGATCATCCATATATATGATAAATCTGTAATTTCTGTTCTTGACCTCTGAGATTATCTGCGCCAGATATTTGAACTGATGCTTGTATATCTCTATCAGTCTTAACCCTTTATCATAATATTGATTCAGGATTGCCTTAATGCTCGTCGATTTGCCTGTTCCCGCATCACCATAAAGCAGAACATTATTTGACTTTCTGCCTTCAACGAATGCTTCCGTGTTCTGAACAAGTTTCTTCTTCTGAAGTTCATATCCCACAAGATCATCAAGCATTACATCACTGGTCGCTGTGATAGGACTGAGCAAATCATCTTCGCTCTCATCAACACGAAAAGCCTTGTTGAGTCCGAACTTTCCAACTCCATATTCCTTATAGAATCCAGTCACAATCCTGTAAAGATCGTCAGTATCTTCTGCTGTCTCGATCTCATTGCTGAGCAACTGGACCTTTTCACTGACGCTCTTATTAAATATTCTCTCCTTTTTCACGACAGCCCTATAGTGCTGTATCGTTGAGAAGCAATTTATGCCAAGCTCATTCTCCATTTCAGAAAAATCATAATCAAAAAGCTGTTTAAAAACAGAGAGATCGTTCTTGGCAAAAGACTCGACTGTTCCTTCATTTGCACCGACTTTTTCAGAGACCAGTGTGAACGGTGTCTCTGTCATTGCAAGAAGAAAAGCCAGATAGTTATGCCACAGATTGTTATTGAAACCATATTTCGTCGCTACATCCAGCAATCTGTTGATCTCGCAAAGAATATCTGATATAAGTTCCTCTTTCTCATATTCTCCGTTTTGGAACCTGTGGCAGATATCAGCCATTTTAAACAAAATGCTGTCTTTTCCAATATTGCGGTAAATAATAAGCTTTGACGTCAGACGATACATGTGAACACCTCTTGGATTTTTATGTTTCGTATTATCTTATCACTTTCCTTTTGGTGTTCACAGTACCAGAAAAATATAGCAAAATACTTTTTCAATATAATGATTTCTCTGTAGCCGCAGCTTCTGGCTTTTCCACCGCTGGCGATGAAGCAGCCTCCGATGATGACGAAGTTGCATCCGATGGAGACGAAGCAGCCCCGGGGGATGATGAAGTGGCGGCCGAGGATGATTCTTCATCTGATATATCTGCTGTTGACGCATCTGCGGACGATGAATTTTCTATAACTGTGCTCCCTGCTGATGTATTATCCGTTGCTGAATTACCCGTCGCCGCATCCGCAGTCGATGAAGCCATATTTGATGCCTCTTCTTTTGTTGATGCAGCTTCATCAGACTCTTCATCCGGATTATCCTGGGCCGATGATATGACCGGAGCAGTAAATGTCTTCGGCTCACTGCTCAAAGTACTTGCACCATTATTCGGATCCCATTTGATGTGTGCTTCTGTAATCTGACCATCATTATATCCACAATTCTTACCATATCCCAACTGCTGTCCTTCTGATAATCCGCACTTCAGATAAAGACTTGTTGATCTTGAGGAACTGTTTACATGATTTCCACCATTACCGGCACCTGCGTGCGTTCGTGTTTCAATTGAAGTGCTTGTCTGCCCGTTATCGTACGTAACCGTGCGTTTGTATCTGCAAGTCTGGAACCCTGTGCTCGGGTCTGTTGAGCAGCCCTCGCCAAGGCAAGGTCCTTCTTCAACAGTCACCGTGCCATAACAGCTTCCCACGTGGTGATGAACATATGGAACCGTGTAACACCCACCACTATCCGTAAGATATTCCTTTTCCCCGGTATTATTACCATTGCCGTCAACATGATAATGATATGAATACTCTATTGAAGCTGCAGGTATTTCATCAACCGTAATTGTCTGTTCAAGGCCCGAAATTGCATCAGCATACTGTTTGAATGTTACTCTGTCACTGGTGTCCTGCCCGTAAGTAGTCTTTACATCCATACCTTTCGCCAGCAACGCGGATGCAAGGAGCTCTTTGCCGTTACTGGCAGATATAAAAGACTGTGTCACATTGTCTGAAAGTGCCTGAATCAAGCCTTGAAGTGCATCATTACCCGTAGACTGTGCCTGATTATATGTCGTAAAATATTCTGACATATTTGTATTCAGGTTATTAGTCGTCTCTGTTATCTGCGCTGTCTCTGCCTGATGATTTGATGTTATCGTGTTCTTTATATCATCAGATCTGGTAATGAGATCAGCATGATTCGAACCGACATTAGCCGTTAATGAATCGATCTTACTTATTGCTGTATTCTGCGACGCTGTAAGATTGTCATATTGCTGCTTCTCCAGTGCCGTCAACTCCTTGATCTTGCCATCCAGCGCGCTCTCGATTTCTGTACCGTTCTTATCTATAAGAACTGTCAGTGCCCTGTAATCTGTGTCGACTGTATTGCTCAGATCTGTTCTGACTTCTTTGAGCAATGACGTCAGGTCTCTGTAATTCGCATCGCTTTTCGAACCATAGCTTTCAATAAGTGAAGAAAGTGAACTCTCAAGAGATGATATACTGCCGCTTATAGAATCATTTCCTTTTTTCAATGCTTCATATTTCGCCGCCAGGTCCTCTTTGAGAGCCGTTGTGCTTTCTTTTATTTCACTTGTATTGTTTGTTATTGATTCTTTGTTATCATTTTCTGCGCTCATTATTTCATTTATGAGCTTTTCTGTATCGCTTCGGCTGGTATTTACACGCTCTATCAGACTGTTCACCTCTGTTTCAAGCGTACTGAGTGTAGTCTTCATCTCTTTCCTTGCCTTTGCGTCAGTTGTTCCGTCAATTTTTCCTGAATAATCAATTAGCTTTCTTTGTATTTCATCAAGTGTTTTGTCAATAGCATTGTAATGTTCTGTGGACTCACTGGCAAAATCATTTGTTTTCGCCAGTATTTCAGAATTCTCACTTATTGTCCTGTCAATAGAACTCAGCTGGTCTGTTGTACCGCTGCCGTTCCTGAGCGATCTTGCTGTAAAGAATATAATGATCCCCAACATGATAATCACTGCCACCGCAAGCAAAACATATTGTGGCTGTATTGTTCTTTCCTCGCCGAAATATTCATCATCCGGCTCGTTGTTTCCGTAAACGTCCTCCATTGATCCTCCGATCTTATGATAACTTCTTTTCCTGCTGTGACTTTTGCAGCGAGCGCTGCGTGATTAAAAAGACATGATTGCATCTGGGAAAGGAATGCTTCCGGACGCTCCCCTTCAGACGCGTATCCTTATTATATCAATGCTTTCCGAATAGGCAATAAACATGCTCAGGATGCTTTTGTCTATTATTTACAGTCATAAAA